>CAJHXW010000422.1_pt1 | contig 68135 bp, 57 predicted proteins | sample 9198581 | NCBI WGS metagenome assembly CAJHXW01 (sample SAMEA7708328, study PRJEB35096) | sediment metagenome | biome: marine neritic benthic zone biome [ENVO:01000025]; feature: sediment [ENVO:00002007]; material: shallow marine sediment [ENVO:03000034] sea grass bed [ENVO_01000059] ...
CCGGTTTGACGCCGGTAACCGGGCCACTCACCCTTGCCGGGGCAAAATTATCTTTTGACAGCCATACCGGATTTTTTCTGCCTAAACAATTGCCTGATAAAATGCATGCCGCGGGAAGAATGCTCGGTTTGAACGATCCAATGGCCATAGAAGCTTCCGGCAGCCTTGCCGGACTGAAAGCGGCGGCTGACTGTGGGGCCGCTGTGGACAAACACATCAACACTGCCGAGGCATCGATAGAGGCACTACCCGGGCCAGTCAGAGGGACAAAGCTGACCACAGGAGCGGGAAAAGGCAATAAGACCTTCATTTGTTTTGACGAAGACGCAACGCTTAAAAATATTGACCAGGCCATGGCCATGGGCTTTGATGTCCCGGAGTTGATTAAGCGCTTCACTTCTACAGGCACCGGTCCGGGACAGGGAGGAATCCCCGGGCACAATCTGGCCCTGTATGTAAACCAGACAAATCTTTCACCGGATATTAATCCCAAGCCGACCACGGTCAGGCCGCCACTGGTACCGACTTATCTGGCAACTTATGCAGGCGACAACCACAACATGAGCAAACGTACACCGGTACATGAATCTCAGGTTGCATCAGGCGGCAAGATGGAACGCCTGGGTGTCTGGAACCGCGCACGTCGTTTTTCCGACGACAATACCGCCAAGAAAGAAATTGAAAATGTCCGTAATAATGTGGGAATGTTGGACGCAACAACTCTTGGAAAGTTTCGGGTCTATGGACCGGATGCGTTGAAAGCACTTCAGAGAGTATATGTGAGTGACATGGCAAAGGTGCTCTCCGGGCGTATCAAATACTCAGCCATGTGCAATGAGGATGGATGTCTGATCGACGATGGTGTGATCGTCAAGAGGGCGGAGAACGATTATTACCTGACCGCTTCAACGGGTCGGGCCGGAGCCACAATTGAATGGTTTCGGTATCATACCCGTTACGACAACTGGGATTTTCACATTGTCAACCTGACGGACGCATTCGGCGTTATTAACCTGGCCGGACCAAATGCACGAAAAGTGCTTGAGAAAGTGACCGATGCGGATATTTCAAATGCGGCATTCCCCTTTGCAGGTTATCTTGAATTTTTAATTAAAGGCGCCATTGCCGTTCGCGTCATGCGTCTTGGATTTGTGGGTGAACTATCATACGAATTACATGTGTCTGCATCTTATATGCAAACCCTTTGGGACATTTTGGAAGATGCCGGCAAAGAGTTCGGCATTAAAAAATTTGGTCTTGAAGCCCAGAGCACGCTGCGGATGGAAAAGGGGCACGTGATCATAGGATCGGAATCCGAACAACGCACCACGTTGCACGACATCGGATTGGGTTTTCTCTGGCACCGCAATAAACCCGAAGCCAAAACCATCGGAGCAGCAGCTCTTAAACAGACAGAGCATCAAAAAGGACGTTTGAAACTGGTCGGATTTAAGATGGAAGACGCCTCATCACGGGCGCCAAGGGATGGTTCCATTATTGTTGATAGCAGAATTTTAGGATATGTCTGCACGGCGCGTTACAGCTATTCCCTGAAGGAGCCGGTGGGCATGGCCTTGGTGGAAGAAGATTTGACGAAAGAAAGTACGAAGCTTGGCATATTTGAAGATGACTGTAAGGGTGAACTCAAGTATGCCAGAGTTGTTCCCATGCCCTTTTATGACCCCCAGGGCAAACGGATGAGATTATAGAGTAAGGGAAGATATGATGACAAACTATCAAAAACTGTCTCCGGTCTTATTTCCAGCCAGTCCTGTAAAAACAAAAAATCAGGATAACTGGACAGTTGTCCTTGAATATGAAAACGAAGGCAGCGGGCCCTGGCTTATCGATTTAAGTCACAGGGCCAAATGGGACTTACAAGATGGCAAAATAGAGGAAATTAAACCCTGGGGGATTGCCGTTCCTGACAAACCCGGACAATGTACACTGGAAAACGGCGTACTGATAAATCGCATGAACCGCACCCAGGCATCGATTTGGCATATTGCGGGCAATGACCTTGTTGCACCTGACAGCTTAGCATACACCGAGGTTACCGATGCAACCTTGTTTCTTGCACTTTTAGGGAAACAAGTTTTTTCAATAATTGAAAAATTGACCTCTCTGGATTTTTCCGATCCTGGAAAGAAAGCGCCTTTTTTGCTCCAGGGACCGTTATCCCACGTTCCCTGCCAGGTAGTGGTGCTGGGAAAATATGAAGGCAGCAGCACCATCCTGCTAACATGTCCCAGGGGATACGCTCATGATATGCCCCATGCGATCCTTAAGGCGGGAGATGAATTCGGACTTCGCCCTGCCGGGGAGAATGCATTTGGGCATGGGCTTAAAGAGTTGGCCGTATAGACATAAAAAGAAAAATCGAAAATCATCAGCCAAAAGGAAAAAATCTATGAATAAAGAACAGGTACATCAATCAAAGTCCTTGTTAGGTAAGGATACTGTAGAAATGCTGATGCAGACCCATGAGGATGCATTATGGATACTAGAGAACCTGGGTGTGGGCTGCAGCCAGCCGAATATTCTTAAAGCCTTCAGCAAGTATGAAGCGGACTCACGGGCTATTATTTATGAGGACCGCGTTTATATCACCACTGATCTTGTGAAACAATGTCTTTTAACAGTGCCCGGTGTATCCGATTTCTTTGTGCCAAGGAACAGTTTTTTCATCGGCGGTACCGCCCCTTACGTTTACGATGATGTGGCCGGAGCCGGTGGAATTATTCCCACCACCGAGCATGTGGCCAGGATAGCCCGAATCGCGGAAGAAAACGAAGTAGTGGCCGGTATGGGAAGGGGCGTAAAACTCAACGATGAAATCGAGCAGATGAATATCATGATTGGCAACTGCACCAAACCGATTTATTGTGCCGTAACGTCAGATGCCTCTCTGGAAAGGGCCAAAGAAATAGATGCGGAAAGAGGCAAAATCATGGTTCTGTTTTGCCTGACCCGCCCTCCCCTGGAAGTTAATGAAAATTTTTCAGAATATTTTGTTAAAGTAGTTCAGGCAGGATTGCCTGTTTGCATTTCGGCCATGCCCATGGCAGGAATCAGCGCCCCTTATTGTTATAATGGAGTATTGGCAGTAACACATGCCGAAGTCCTTTTCGGCATATGTACGTCCCAGTTGATCAATCCGGGAACAACCGTTGTACACGCCGGATTTCCAACCATTGCAGATCCCCGGTTTGAATACAACCCGAATTATGGTTTAAAAAGCCATAACCTTCTGAATATTCTCATGGCTCATTTAAATCTGATGTTGGACCTTCCTACCTTTCAAAGCGGAGCAACAACCAACGAGGAACATGTGACTGAGCGCGCTTTGTCCGATGCCAAATGCGGCCAGGCTATTGCTTTAAAATATGGTTTTCACATCATGCGTCATCCCTTCGGGTTTTTACGCCACCTGATTGATTTTTCCTTTGCCAAACTTAAAGCCGCCATTCAAATCGCCGAAGATGTAAAACCCGAAGACGCACCGGAGATGAAGATGCCGGTTTATGACGAAAGGGGGATGGAGTCAATCCAGCGAAATGCCTTGGGAATGTATATGGACGATTCGTTGACTACCGCCAACATCGGAAAGGTTTTTAAAGATTAAGTCACCCATGACTTTAAGGAAGAAGAATATACTTCTTCGCGAAATTCAAAACCAAGTCACACGAGGTTGACAAAAACAACTTTTTTGACTATGCAATATTTGAGTGCGTAATATTTTATTGTGTAATAAGGGAGAAAAGCTTGGAGAATCCCAAAAGACAGGGAGTAAAAAATGGAAATAGCAATATGCCCTAATTGTAAAAAGGAAGTGCCGGAAGATTCAAAGTCTTGCAGCCATTGTTTAAAGCCGATTGTTTCTGTAAAACATAAAAGTGTTTTCAGTTGGCAGTTATCGGATAAAATCTTTCTTTTTGCTGCAATCATTCTTCTTATCGGATTTTTTCAGCCCTGGTTTCCAGGCAATATTCTGAATGAAGACAAAGCAATTTCGCCTTACGGGATGTTGATTAATATAGTGGACCTGGAAATTGATTTTCTTGAAAGCTATAACATCCTTCGGATGATACTTATTGTCCCCATTTTTTCTATACTGTTGTATTTCATGATTTATTTGCGGGAATCGATGCAAAAAACACTTTTCCCATCTATATTTCTTTTCCTTATCTCCTGTGTATCCATTTTGCCGTTTTTCTTTACGATCGCAGGGACGACAGGCGGGGTGCTGATGTCACTAATTTTTCTTTTCTGCATTATTGCTTATTATCGCAAAGCTTATAAGAGTGGCCGTCTCGGCTATGCGAGCTATTTCGTCCTGCTTATTTTTATGTGCCTTTCCGTATTCATTTACCAGCTTGACCTCGGAAAAGAATACTATGTTAATCTTGAAACTATCAAGATCAGCCAAACCTACGGTTTCTGGCTGACCTGGCTGACATTCGGAACGCTCATATTTACAATCATTTTAAGTTTTATGAAAACCGTGGAAGATTTCTGGCTGATGACATTCGGCGTTCTTCTTTCCCTCATCGCCTACAACACTTTTATCCATCCTCTTTTTGTTTCCGGACCTTTTGCGTTTTTCGCCAATAACTTCAGTGAAGTCGGTATTCAAGCCTTTACTCATATAAAGATCGTTTTTATTGCCCTTGGCATTGCCATTGTCACAGGCGTGCCGCTTGGGGTCTATATTACCCGTAATCCTGCTGCAGCGCGGATAGTTCTGTATATTTCAAGCATTCTGATCACCATTCCAAGCATCGCCATGTTTGGATTTATGATGCCGATCCTGTCTTCCATCGACAAATCGTGGGATGCGGTCAGTGGAATCGGTATCGGTGCCGTACCGGCAGTGCTGGCGTTAGCACTCTATTCCCTGCTTCCAATTATCAGGAATACATATATTGCTCTGAAAAATGTCGATCCTGCCACCATCGAGGCAGGACGAGGCATGGGAATGACGCCTTTTCAACTGCTGGTTAAACTGCAGCTTCCCCTGTCCGCACCGATCATTATGGCCGGTGTAAGAACCGCCGTGGTAATGGGGATCGCCATTGGCGCCATTGCGGCCTATATCGGAGCTGGTGGTCTGGGAATCTTTGTCAGCCAAGGTCTGCAGATGTCTACTAACGATTCAGTAGTTGCCGGAGCTGTCAGCATGAGTCTGCTTGCCATACTTGCTGATATTTTCCTTGAACAGGTTGAAGACTGGATCACACCAGCTGGATTAAAAATCGAAAGATAACTTTTTGCCGATAATAAAACTGGAGGTTGAATCATGGGTACAATGCTAAGTTTTCAGGAAGTAACTAAAATTTATCCCGGCGCGGGACACATCAAAGCCATTAATGAGCTGTCGTTTGATCTGGAAGATGGTGAAATCTGTACTATGGTAGGCCCGTCCGGTTGCGGTAAATCTACAGCCATGAAAATGACCAACCGTCTGATTCCCATGACAAGTGGAAAAATATTAATCGACGGCCAGAATATCGACAGGCTCAACACTATTGAACTCCGGCGCGGTATTGGTTATGTCATCCAGAATATCGGACTGTTTCCCAACATGACTATCGGAGAAAACATAGCCATAATTCCAAAAATGAAAGGGTGGGATGAGGGCCGAATAAAAGAAAGGGTCGAAACCCTTCTTGATATTGTCAACCTGCCACCGGAGGAATATATTGATCGCTACCCCAGGGAACTGTCGGGCGGGCAACAGCAGCGTATCGGCGTTGCCCGCGGCATGGCCATTGATCCGCCCGTTATGCTGATGGATGAACCTTTTGGCGCCATCGACCCCATTAACCGGGAACATCTGCAAAACGAGTTTTTGAAAATCCAGGCCAAACTCAAAAAAACCATTGTTTTTGTTACCCACGATATTGACGAGGCTATTAAGATGGGAGACAAAGTATGCCTTCTCAAGGATGGCAAACTCGTTCAGTTTGCTTCTCCTGAAAAAATGCTGACAGAGCCTGCCAACGACTTTGTTCGTGATTTTGTCGGCGGTGACCGTACACTGAAACGCCTCAATCTTCTTACGATCCGTACCGCAATAAGACCGGACCCTCCTGTTGTTCTTGAAACCGAAAAAAGTGCAACCGCCGGGGCAATCATGACTAAAAAAGATATAAAACATCTCATTACGGTAGACAGCGAAGGCCGGTTGACAGGCTATATCGACCATGATGCGCTTAAAAAAGACGGCGAGACCATTGAACAGATAAAATATGAGACCCAAGCTTTTCTACCGGACACTTCCAGCCTAAAGGACGGTCTTTCCGAAATCTTCACCCATGACCTTGAGTTTCTGATTGTGATAGACGACAGTAAAAAAGTTATCGGTACATTGCATACGGATGACATTAAAAAAATACTGAGAGGCTAGCCATGACAAGCAATCTTTTTACAACGCTTTTTAGAAAATTCGTTCCAGCCATAGTTGCGATAGTCGTAGTTTTATGGCTGTATAAATATTACGGTGCTCTGGATTATACCGTAAAGAATCTGACGGAGTTTTTCAGACTGATTTATGAGCACCTGATTCTTGTAATCATCAGTATGGCAGCGGCAATTGTTGTTGGTGTTACGCTTGGGGTCATTATGACCCGGAAAGGTCTTGAAGGTGTTTCACCGGTCATTATGGCAATAGTTAATGTATGGCAAAGCGTTCCCTCACTTGGTGTCATTGCATTGGCATACGGAATCCTGCCGCTGCTCGGCATGTCCGGTATTGGCGTTGTTCCTGCCCTGATTGCACTTTTCATGCACGCTGTCGCACCGATTGTCAGAAACACTTTTGCCGGAATAGATTCGGTTAGCAGCGATGTCATTGAATCGGCGACGGGCATGGGAATGACCAAAAAACAGATATTATTTGATATTGAAATCCCGAATGCCATGCCGGTCATCATGGGCGGTATCAGAACATCCACGGCAATTATAGTCGGCACAGCACCCCTTGCTTTCCTTATCGGCGGCGGCGGTCTGGGTTTCTGGATATTTACCGGTATCGCTCTTGTCGATATGGGTATCATATTTGCCGGTGCCGTTCCAGTGGCACTGATTGCCATGATTTCTGATTACCTTCTTGCAATGCTTGAGAAAATTGTTGTAAGCAAAGGAATTCAGACTGATCAGTATGCGTAGCAGTAAGGGCCACTGCTATATTAAGGGGCAACGCAGTAGTCCTTAATAATTATATGGATTGTGGAGGTCTGATGCTGTCGCCAACAAATTATTATCAACAATAGTAAAAGGAGGAAACATGAAAAAAATTGTGGCTTTATTAGTTGTTTTGGTATTTCTGGCGGTTACATCCGTCGTCTTGTCCGGTGCGCCTGTAAAGGTAGCATCTAAAGGTTTTACAGAGCAAATTATACTCGGCAAAATAATGGTATCTCTTTTGAAGGACAGAGGCATTCCGGTTGAAGATAAGACAAATCTTGGTGGAACCAACGTCAACCGTGAGGCACTGATGCAAGGCCAGATCGATCTATACATGGAGTATACGGGAACCGCATGGCTGACATTTTTCAAGAAAAAAAAGTTGATTCGCGACTCTGCAGGACTTTTTGAAAATGTAAAGGCCATTGACGCGAAAAGCGGCCTTGTGTGGCTTGCGCCGGCAAAATTCAACAATACTTATGCCATTGTAATGCCGGCTAAAAAAGCCGACCAGATGGGAATCAAAACCTTGTCTGACTGGGCTGCCTGGACAAAAAAGAACCCCGGAAAAATGACGGTGGCAGTAAACGCCGAATTTTACTCAAGAGCTGATGGTTTCAAGGGGATGATGGGATATTACGGGCTTAAGTTCGGTAAAGACATCCCTGATTCCAATGTTAAAAAGATGGAAACATCTCTTTGCAAAAAGGCTGTACGGGATGGACAGGCTATGTGCGGGATGGCTTTTGCAACAGACGGAGAGATCAATGAATATGACCAGATAGTCTTAGAGGATGATAAAAGTTATTTTCCGATTTACAATCCTGCACCTGTGATTCGAAAGGGAGCACTGAAACAATATCCGAAGGTTAAATTTATCCTGGACGAAATTGGTCCTTCTTTGGATACGGCTACCATGACCCGCTTGAATTACCGTGTCAACGTGAACGGAGAAAAACCCGAAGCTGTAGCCAAAAGCTGGCTCAAGGGTGTGGGGCTTATTGTTAAGAAGAAAAAATAATAAATTAATATTACCTTAAGTAAAAAAGTACGGAGGAAAATTCCTAACACTGCATTCCCTCCGTACTTTTTTAGTATTTGACGGTCTCGTAAAAAGTATCGCCGATGGCTAAGTAGAAAGTCCCATATACAAGGCGCAGTGGTTTTTCAGAGACGAGGCAATACATGTAGTATGCCGAGTTTCTGAAAAACCGCTGCAACGCAGTAGATGGGACTTTCTACGACGCCATCAATATTTTACAAGACCGAAATAACGCCTGAATGCACCAATGATTTTACGAAAAATGTTGTCATATTTTTTTGCATATGCTTCCACCGTATCTGCCGGATTGTCATCATTGGGCACATCTTTTCTCAACTTGCGCCTGTGCTTAAACACCCAGACATAAAAATCCGTTTCCGTTCTGTGGGGAAACTGCTTCATAATACGGTTGTCACGTATAATTTCCGCCAGAGGGGAATAAATTCTATCGAACCATGAAGCAGCGGCATCCTGCAAGGCAATATCTTTTTTAACCTTTTTTTCAAGATAATATTTGTGGGTTTGTATATGCTCCATCAATATGGAATAACCTCCAAACCTTGTCATCTGAAGAATACAACCGCAGCGGCTTTTATTTAGGCCCGTCTCTTTCAAAAAACGATGATAGTTTTCCTGTATCGCTAATTTTTCAAAATCAGTGTCCTTATCCAGAGGAACATCACACTGATATTCGTACACTCTGGCTTCGATATATTTGGCACCTTTGGTCCGCGCTACCGAAATTCTGTGATGACCGTCTTTAACAAAGAATGCATTGCTTACCTTATAAAGCTCGACAGGCGGGAGAGGCTGTCCGGATTCCCTGACCTGGTCTATCTTTTTCCAGCGGTCACGCAAATCTTCCTGAAGAGGCAAAAAACTTCGCGTAAACGCGTGGTATCGGCCCTCGCTCCCGACAATGCTCTCCATGGGAACATTCTGTATACCACGATCATCGGCAAACCATATTTCAAGTTTGTCTTTAACTTCCTCAAAGGGAAGAAGCCTGGGAGATTTTCGTTTTAGAAACCCCTTTAAATCCTCCATAAAGGCTTTTTGCATCGCACGCGTAAAATTATCATCAAATTTTTGTTTCCGGTTGGCCCGCCTGGTAGTTTTGTCATCGAATAGCGTCATTTTATATATCCAAAATCCACCAATTATTTGTATTTAAGATAGTCGTTGATTGATAACGGGTTATATTTTGTCCGCTTTTTGGTATGGTATGACCGTGGACAAAATAAGCCGGTTTATATGTTTCTATAAAATGCAAAAAAGCTTTGAACCCCTGGTGAGGAAGGTCGCTTCCGTCATGGATGCCAAAAGGCGGCGAGTGCGCTATCAAAATATCGATATAGCGTCCGAATTTTTTTTTATTAAGCAGCAGTCGATGCGCCATACCTTTGACCTTTCTTTTCATCTGCAATTCACTAAAAAGATATCTTCCCTTTTTATACCGCATCGAACCACCAATCCCCCCTATAAGAAGCCCTTTATGTTCAATAATTTTACAGTGGAGATCGCGACATCCCCTGGCAAAAGGCTTTTTCTGATCAAGCAGGTTTTGGGGCCTTTCATCATGATTTCCCGGTACATAAAAAAGAGGTACATTAAGTCCGTTCAGTAGATATTCAAGATAATAAGGAGGAAGGTCTCCGCAGGCAAGAATTAAATCTACTTTCCGGCACTTTTCCTTGAACAAGTGTTCTTTGAAAAAAGATTTTTCGATTTTGTCACTAGCGGTTAGAATTTTCATGAATTGCCAATTTGAAGACCAAAAGGCCTTAATGAGAGTTTTTCAAAGCACTAATTTATTAAAACTAAAATTTAACACGGAGCATAAAAATTTGCAAGTAAGGGATGTTATCATATTGATTTTATTATGGCATAATAATATTTGCAAAAACGTAGTTTTCGTTTGACATTGACTATATTTCAGTTCAATAGATATATGAGGGATCGGGCAGTTTCTCCTTAAAGGTTTTTTAAGTGAACCGTGTGTATTAACGATTGTAAGAGGTTCGTCTGAGATATCACCCATTAGCCGGTACAAATCTTAACAATAGTATCAAGGAACTGGCGTACGGCAGCTATCTCACTGAGATCAGATTTGAGTCAGCCCCAGTAGAGAGATTCCCATGTCGGCGCTGATCGTCTCTGCCTGTATAAGATTAACTGAGAAGATTGGGGGCGTGTACAGGGGACTGTAATCATTTGCTAAGATTTGTACCGGCTAATGGGTGATATCTCAGACGAACAGAGCAGAGATTGAAAAACTCCCCGACTCCTCAGATATATAAATATTAAAAGCAACTGTCTCTAATAAGGCTCTCAGTAAGGCAAAAACCTGGCTATGAATTTGACCGAATATGCCATTAAATTTATACTTGAGATAGATTGGTGCGATCTTCCGCCTGAGGTTCAGCATCAGTCTAAGCGGTGCCTGATGGATACACTGGGGGCTATGTTGGCAGGTATGGAAACACCGGCAGGAGCAATCATGTCCCGAATTGGGGTAGAACAGTTCAGCGGAAACCAGGCCACCATTTTAGTCCGCGGGAAACGGACTTCTGCTTCAGGCGCTGCCCTGGCCAACGGATTTGCCGGCAATGCTTTAGATATTGATGACGGCTATAGAATGGTCAAGGGGCATCCCGGCGCCTGCATTCTTCCTGTAATACTGGCTGCCAGCGAAGTGGTTTCGAGCTGTTCAGGAACCCAATTTTTAACCGCATTGATTATTGGTTACGAAATCGGTATTCGGGCCGGTTTGATCCGCCACGCCCTTTATCAAACCTATCACTCTTCCGGAAGCTGGGGTGCAGTTTCAGGTGCGGCCGCCGCAGGCAAACTTCTCGGATTGAAAGCCAAAACTCTGTGTGATGCCATGGGAGCTGCGGAATATCATGCACCCATTGCACCCATGATGAAAGGTATCGCAACGCCTTCCATGGGAAAAGATAGTATCGGCTGGGGAGCGATGGTGGCCATGACATCTGTCTTAATGGCCGCTGACGGATTCACCGGCATCCAGCCCCTGTTTAACGATACACCCAATCAAGAATGGATTGAAAATCTAGGGCGACGATACGAAATAATGAATCTTTATTTCAAGCCTTATGCCGCCTGTCGGTGGGCACAACCTGCCGTTGCCGGAGCTTTGAAAATAAGCCGGAAAAACCTCATCTTGCCCCAAGACATCACTCGAATCCGTGTTCGAACCTTCAAGACGGCAACGGAGCTTTCCTGCCGCCATCCCAAAAATACCGAAGAAGCACAGTACAATATGGCTTTTCCAGTGGCGGCAGCATTGATTGACGGCGAGGTTGGGCCTAGACAGATTCTACCTCCCCGGATTTACAGTAGTCAGATTCTGAATTTGGGAGACAAATTAGAAACGGAAGTATCAGGCGATTTCGAGCAGATGTTTCCGGAAAAGGCCTGTGCCGAAGTGATAATCTATACTAATGATGGAAAACGTTTTTCCTCCGGTCGCATGGAAGCACAGTGGGAATCGCCAGACACCCTTCCATCCGATGATGAACTGGAAACAAAATTTCAATGGCTGGTAAAATCTGTATTGGGTAAAGAAAAGACCCGGCAGCTGGTGTCCATGATATGGGAGTTTGAAAAGCTTGAACAGATGAAAGATTTCATAGACAGCTGTATTATCTGATAAGCTCTAACAGGGAGGTGTCGAATGTGCGGTATTGTTGGATATTTTGGAGGTGCGGGCAACAATCTGACCCGGGTTCTGACGGGCATGTCGGCCATTATCTACAGGGCTCCGGACAGCACCGGTTTGTCCCTGCTCGGGGACGAAAGCGAACCGATCAGGACAAGAAAATCCATCGGTTCCGTTGAAAGACTTGTTGAAGAACTTTTAAGCAACAGCGCATATCAAAACTATGAAAATGAGCTTATATCTGTCTGGTCTGATGGAACTGACGCAAAAAAGATGCTTGAGCACCAAAAGCGTCTGATTGCTTTTGAAGGTTTGTCTTTGGATCTGTTTGAAGCTGCGACTAAAGGTAAATTGCCCTATCCAACATATGACGATCTTGTCGATCTGAATACCGACCAGCCCTTCAGGTTGACGCCAGGGCAACCCGGCCGACCATACTTTAACTCCTCGCATTTTATCCGTTCAAGGAAAGATCTTAAGAATTTTATCATGCGACTCATCCAAGAATATGATCTTTCACCGGTGGTTATCCGGGAAATAATCAAAAAGCCGCTTATGGATGTGATTGCTTCCAAAAAAGCAGATGGACTGATTAGTGCGGAAATCGAGGATGTAATCATTGCTTTTGACAGGATATTTGAAACGATTCTCTCAGGGAAACAAGCAACAGATCTCGTTTTGGCCGGCCGCAAACAGTTTTTAGCAAACCCGCTTGCATTGAAGTCACTATGGTGTTGCTTACCTGAAACGGCTATTGAAATCCCCCATGATTACGACAGGGACGGAGTCTGCTGCATGTTTCGCCTCCTGGATGCAGCTCTTCTTACCAGAATGGCATACAGGCCTGATCTTATCGAATCCCTTGAAAAAATACTTGATTATTCCTGCCCTCGCTATGAACGGTCCAGCCCTGTGGACTGGAAGAGTCTTTACAGGGCTGAAAAGGGAGTAAACGTTTACGGGTGGGCCGCAGCCGCAGCCTTGACGTGTATGCAAAAGGACGATTTTCTTTCTGAAATATTAACCGAGCTTTCCGGCAGCGATATTATGACGGAAACTTCGATTGTTCCCGGTCAGACCGACCCTCTCAGCCTGAGATATTTTACACAACCTATTATATCCCATGGACGCTGGGCCGTTCAGTCCGCTGTTAACTTGAAAAATACTCATCCTTTCCTTGACGAAAAGCGATACCGAAGCGTTGTAATTAACGGTCAGTTTGATGGAAAAACCGAAGACAGCCTCAAAAAATTTATTGCAAAAGCCGGAAAACTTTCCTTCAGAAGCAATAATTCCGCCGAGTATTTCCCCCTTCTCTGGGGATATTATTTTAAGCAGCTGTCCAATGCAAAACAAAGATACAGTGCTGTTTTGACTCAGGTGGAAAATGACCTTCAAGAGTATGGTATCGGAAGCGATACGATAGATTATTCGGTTCACAATGCCGTTATGAATAAGAACGCTGCTGCGCTGGATGAATCAGCGTTTATCGAAGCCGCCAAACAGATCTCAAAAAATGGTGGGCAGGTGGCAGCATGTGGTATGAGTATTTTATCCCCTCGAAGACTTTACGTTGCCGCTCACAACCGGCCCGTCTTTGTTGTCCGCAGGCTGGAGAACGATGATTTTATGGTAGTTTCTGACATCAATGCAGCCATGGGACTTTTCCCCCAACAGCTTATATTTGACAAACGCAATGAACTGGAAAGACTAAAAGATCACTATAATATAAAGATTGCCGTGTTAAAAGAAAACGACACCGGCTCTGAAAAGTCAAAAGCGCTTGAGAAAGCGTTTAAAAAAGAAAAAGCACTAATTTTAGAGGCATTTTCCGTAGAAGTTTACGCCCTTGACGGAGAAGAGAATTTTGCCCGGATAGAAACACAAATCGCTGATGGTGTTGTCTGCCGCAGCATTGAGATTACCGATTTTAATGGTAGCCATTTACCGGAAATAGAACCTTTTAAAACTGTTTTAAACCCTGTTCAGACTAAAAAGGATATGGACAAATCTTTTTATGAAACGCATCTGAATGAAGTACCGGATCGGCTCATAGAAATTCTGAGGAACTACGCACCCCAAGAAGACAGTGCTCCGGATTTCGAAATAAAAAAAGGCCTTCTCCGCCGAAGATTCGGATCTGATTTAAAGAACCTTAATCGGATTGTGCTGGCAGGAACCGGAAGTGCCTTTTACATGTGCGAAATCGCAAAAAACTTCATACATTCACTAATGCCTGAACTGGATGTGCTTACAGTTAGACCCGGTGAGATCGAGAATCCGGAAATCGTATTTGCCCCGGAAAAAGATCTGGTTATCCTTTTAAGCTGGTCTTCGACCACCGCGGACATGGTCCTTCTGGCTAAAAAGCTTTTATCGCTCAAAGTAGTCATGATTTGTATTTCGGAAAAGACTTATGCGGACATGGCCATTATTGTTGCAAAAAGCGGCGGAGTAATCCCCTGCCTGAGCGAAGAAGAGGTCACCGTTACCGGTGTGAAGAGTACCGTCTGTATGCTCTTTTGCCTTGAGCTTTTCTGCATGTGGGTGGCATCGTGTATCGGCAGAAAAGAGGAAGCCCTTTCGTATCTTGAAAAAATGCACAGGATTCCGCATATACTTTCCAATCTTCTTCAAGATGAAAATGTAAAGACGTTTTCAAAAACTCTGGCCAGTGAAAAGGCAAAAAGCATCGCCAGTATAATCATCGGCGCCATTAATACCAACGGAGTCGGAAGAGAGGTCGCCCTGAAGCTGGAAGAAAACTCCTGGTCAGCGGTGGGAAAGGCCCTTGACTATCAGGAAGTACTTAACACAGGGTTTCCGAAAACGGATGGAAATTTCCTTGTCATGGTCGATGCCACCTGTATTAATCGACTTGATGAGGCCATTGAGGTTATGGAACTGCTTTACCGTAAAAAAATAAAATTTACAGCGGTGTGTTTAGCATGGCAGGCAGAGGATCATATCAAGCGGCTGAGCAACGGCCAGTGCATCTTTCTTCCGGATTTGAAAAAAAATGCGTTGCAACCTCTCGTTACTTTGATTTTTTACTACCAGTTTTCGTTTTATTATGGTCGGTCTCACGGGATTGGCCTGGGCGTTGCCCCCAGAAACCGTGCCAAATCCATGACTATCGGGCGAAGCCTGTTTAAAAAGAAAGCCTCACCGGCTAAAGAACTATTTAAAATTAAAAATCAGAACGAAAGGTTGAAAACCGCAACAGCCCCTTCCCATGACGTGAAGAAAATAAGCATCTGGGAAAAAGATGCACTTACAAAAAAATCGGAGCTATACTATCGGGAGATGCGCAAGCTGGCCGAAATAATTTTAACAAATGGCATGCAGGATAAAATGTTCAGTGCTTTTGATGAACACGTTGGAAGGCTTGCATCTCATCTTTTCGATAATAATTCGGATATAGACGAAATTGTATTTGCGCCTATGGACAGGAGGTCGGAAGGCGCGGCAAAAAGCACTGCCAATATCTGGAGCCGTTTTATTGAATATCCAGTACGAATCATTACACCAGAGGCGCCGCTTTCCGCCTTTGGACGGAATGTTCTTTTATTTACGTTCGCATCTTCAATTTCGGGACAAAAACGGCTGGCAAAACGGCTCGAAACAGCCACATGTCCTGTGTTTCGGCTGGAACCGGAAAAAGGCTTTTGTGATTGCCGACTGACTGAAAACAACGATGGAAAGTTTCTGTTAAAAAACGGCTTTGAGTATTCGCACAGCGATTACCTGTATACCGCAATCAATCTTATTTTTATCAGCGCGTGGCGCAAGTTTTTCCCGGACAAGGCTGAAATTGTTGACGCTCATTTTAAAAAAAGCGCTGAAACTTTTCTTGAATTGTTGGGCAATTCGGATCTTAAAACGAATATAGAAAAATGCATGGTCGCCAACCGAGAATATGAAACCATGTTTTATATTGGGCCTCCAGTCGGAACAGGCCTTGCATGGGTAAACAAATTCGACAAGACCGGCGCCATGCTGATTGAGCAGCATTTGTTTGGGGAAAGCGCTCACGGCCCTATTGTTACTGTCGATCCCAGGGTAGACAGTAAATTCGTTAAACTTGAAAACAGAAAAGAAATGGTTATAAAATTCGGTGAAAAAAAAGTTGTCTCATTGGAAAATAGATACCTTGCCGGAAGGAAGATAGATGAATTTATAAGAGCAGCGCCCATCGATCTACCCCATGAAGAAAAAAGCCCTTTTTTTGCAGATGATATTTGGTATTTGCCGGAACTTCAAAATGATTATGATTCATCAAATGACAACCTGATCATGATGGATGCCTGCTGGGAACGATATTTTGACCAGGCACTGGACGAGATATCCACTTTCGGATGCAGATATCCGCGGATGATTCTTATGACACAACAATCATTTCTGAACGGGAAGGCAAAAGATGCTTTTTACAGATTCCCGGTAAGCAATACGATAATCCTCCCGGAAACGCCCACTGGGTCAATCCCGGAAATGCATCTTCCGTTTGTTATGAATATTGTCGGTGAGGAGCTAACTGCCTGTGCGCAGGTGCAGAAATAGGTGCTTTTCTATCATTATGTCCAGGTATTTCTCGAATCAAGATGACTGTAACATATTTTCCTGAATGTCTTTTTGTTTTTTTCCGATAACCGCAAAATAATTCAGCGAGGTTCCATCCTGGCAAAACCTGTGGCGATAACGTTTTTTAGATTTCACACTAAAAACACCGCTGTCTGTCATATCATCAATAAGGTTCGAAAAACCAGTCTGGTCGCCTTTGCTGCAAAACTCATCCTTTATGTTAAACGCCACCCATCCCTGTTCCGAAATCATATTATATGCTTCGGCAAATGCTTCAGGCGGTATATCATCAAAACCGAGGGCCGCAACTATCGTCATGCAGTTCGGAGACCACTTTTCGATTTTCTCTCTTGCTTCAACAGACAGGTTGGTAAGGTCTTCTATAAAATAATCCTCGTAAATTCCGGGGCGATCTCGCTTAATTGCTTCAGCGGCCTCTTTGATTATGTCTATCCCAAACACCGAATCAGCACCGACGGATTTAAGTTCTTCACCCACCATTCCGTTGCCTGCACCCACATCAAGCACTTTCAGATCAGATATTTTCATGGGAGTGTTTTCAACTTCTTTCACAAGTTCGGAGCAAACAACATTTGGTGAGTCGCACTTGTACTTATCATAAAAGAGATATTCATAAAGTCCGGGGACTTTATATATCTCGTCATAGTCATGAGATTTTATCCGTTTTTCCGTACCTTTGTATTCTATAATAAAAGGCTCTTCACCCTGCCGGATGCTCTTATCTGTCTCGGGAATCTTTACCTTAAAATTCTTTTTTTTCATTTCTATCCTTCCTGGTTCAAATTCAAAAATTCTCATTAAAATAAGAGTTTGAATTGTTGATTATAATAATTTATGAGTATGAAAATTATGTATTCAAAATATATAAATAATCTTTTGCGCCTTGACGATATTCCGCCAACATTTCATGTTTTTAAATCATAACTGTATTTATTTGAATAACAGATTGTTTTGACACCAGAATAGAAGCAGGAGCTGTCTTTCCGAAAGTCGAATTGGCGCAATTTCTTCTTGAAAATATTATGATTTAAACTTTATTATATTAAATATTCCATATTATAATATTTCGTATTGAAAATATATATATGAAGCATTATATTTTTTGTCAATCACTTTTTTAAACCGCTCTCGAATTATCTGGTTGATTTTTCCTGAAAATTGTTTAAATCTGTATAAAAAAATACGGAGATACATATTATGCTCGAACAAACCGACTTGCAAATCATCATGCGCCTTCGGCAGATCATTCAGGAGATGTCGCGTCATTCCAAACATCTTCTGGAAAAATACAATATTACCATACCACAGCTGATCTGCCTGCAGGAAATTTTTCAACATGGCCCGATTGCTCTTAGCGCGCTAACGAAAATCGTATTTTTAAACAACAGTACAGTCACCGGCATTGTGGATCGCCTTGAGAACAGGAGCTTTGTTCAACGCACCCGAATCAGCAAAGACCGGCGACAGGTGCATGCTGAAATTACACAAACGGGTATCGAATTCATCAAAAAGTCCCCGCCGCCGTTACGAAAAACTTTTTTTAATCGCCTGGCAGAGCTTGAGGAAGAAAAGATAACACTGATATTGTGGTCTCTGGAAATGTTAGTTGATATGCTGGGCCCGGAAAAAGAGCTAATGAAAGTACCGGTCCCGCCTGCTCACTTTGATGAACCTGAAGAGAAAATTACTCCGCCCAATGAGATATAGGCGGGATCAGGCTCAAATTACGGCTATACCTTCTTTTTAAAAAACAGCGTCTGTTGTCTGTTACTCACTATTTAAGCCCGTTATAGCTCATGCGGTTTATCTTTATTTCAATTCAAATATTTTTCAAAATATTCCAAAAATGATTGACACCCTTTTTCGTTTTAGTTACATTATAGCTACATTATAGTTTATATTTAACTTATATTAATGACTCTGGTAGATTATATAATATCCTTTGTTTGTATCAACTTGCATCAAGGGATATAAATACCAAAGGATAATCAAAAATAACGAAGGAGGTATAAAATGGCAGGAGTACCGAACAAGATTTTAACCTGGCAGATGGTTCAGCCGACATCTCGCGACAGGGAGACAAAAGAAATAACTCCCGGCAAGATTGAAAAGACGGAAATACCCGTACCAGAATTAAAACAAGGCGAAGTCCTGGTGGAAATTGCAGGTTGTGGCGTATGCCACACTGACCTTGGATATTTTTATGATGGAGTCCCTACTGTTTCAAAACCTCCTTTGACACTGGGCCATGAAATTTCTGGAACTGCGGTGGCAGGGGATGAAGGATGGATCGGCAAAGAGGTAATCATTCCTGCAGTTATGCCTTGCAGGCAATGCATTCTTTGTAAGACAGGACGGGGAAACAGATGCCTTGCCCAGAAAATGCCCGGCAACAGCCTGGGTCTTTATGGCGGATTTTCAAGCCATATCCCTGTTCCCAGCATCGATCTTTGCGAAGTAAAAAACAGAGGAAAAATTCCGCTGTCTCACCTTGCAGTTCTTGCTGATGCTGCCACTACTCCATACCAGGCTGCTAAAAGAGCCGATTTGCAACCTGGAGATAATGTTGTGGTGGTAGGTATTGCAGGTGGTGTGGGTCAGTACATGGGCCAAATCGCAAAAGCTCTGGGAGCAAAAACTGTGATTGGAATCGATTTGAACCAGGAAGGACTTGACAAGGCGCTCAATTTTGGAGCAGATTTTTGCATCAACTCTTCAAGCAAAGATGCGAGGGAGGTATCTAAAGAGTTTAAGGGCTTTTGCAAGGAAAAAGGCCTGCCTGGTTTTGGCTGGAAAATTTTTGAGGTGACTGGAGCCAAGGGAGGTCAAGAGATTGCACTCAGTATTCTTAGTTTTGTGGGGAAATTGATCGTGGTGGGATTTAGCATGGCAAAGACAGAATACATGATTAGTAAGCTGATGGCGTTTAATGCAGATATTCTAGGCACCTGGGGATGCCTGCCCGAATATTACCCGATTGTTCTCGATATGGTGCTGAGCAAAAAAATCAATATGGAAGAGTTTGTTCAGACACGCCCGATGAGCACCATAGCCCAGACATTTGAAGAAGCCCACAGCTCGTCTCCTGATAAACGAATCGTGCTGACACCTGATTTTTAATATCAGTTCAGTGGATGAGTACTTGAGTTGTGGTGAAGGCCAAAAAACAGGCTTTCTAAGAAATCATCAATATAAATTAAAAAGGAGAATAAACTATGGCTTTAGAATGGATGCCGAGGGATAACGAAATAAAAGATCATGCATTGCATACAGATGTTCACTGGGGGACCCAAGCCCCTACAGTTGTTTATGAAAAGCGACCCCTGACGGACCCCAAAGGTAACGTGGTGGAAGGTCTGTTTGTATCATGGATTCGTCTTAACAATCCCAAACAGTATAACTCTTATACAACAGAGATGGTAAAAGGCGTGATCGCAGGCTTTGAAAACGCTTCTTTAGATAGGAGTGTTGTGGCAGTTGTGTTTACCGGCACCGGCCCCTATTCCTTCTGCACTGGTGGTAATACCAAGGAGTACAGTGAGTTTTACAGCTTGAGGTCAGATGAATATGGCCAGTATATGGAACTTTTTAACCATATGGTTGACAGTATTCTTGCATGTAAAAAGCCGGTTATTTGCAGGGTAAACGGAATGAGGGTGGCGGGTGGTCAGGAAATCGGAATGGCCTGTGATCTTGCTATTTCATCCGACCTTGCTATTTTTGGTCAGGCCGGCCCCAAACATGGTTCAGCCCCTGACGGCGGATCATCAGACTTTCTCCCCTGGTTTTTAGGAATGGAAGATGCCATGTGGAACTGTGTTTCCTGCGAGATGTGGTCTGCATACAAAATGAAAATGAAAAATTTGATCAGCAAATGTGTACCGGTTCTGAAAATAGACGGAAAATGGGTTCGAAACCCCATGATCGAAACTGATAAATACATCGAAGATGGAGAAATCGTTTACGGTGAATATAAAAAAGGGGATGCACTTAAAGAAGCCCGTGCTTTAATAAAAGAGCACCAGCCCAATGCGGATTTTGAGCTTCTGGACAAAGAAGTTGATAAGATTGTCTGGACATTTGCCAATCTTTTCCCCGGGTGCCTGATTAAGTCCATTGACAGCATTCGCGCCAAGAAAAAATTCTTTTGGGATTACTCCAAGAATTACAACCGGCACTGGCTGGCAGCAAACATGGGCGGCGAGGCATTCCTTGGCTTTGGTGCATTTAACACCAAAAGAATTACCGGCCAGGATACAATCGATTTTATCAAGTTCCGTCAAAATATTGCCCAATGTAAAACATGGGATATGGATATGTTTGCAGAAGCTCTGGGAAAACCAAAGGAATAGCTTTTTAAGAAATTAACCATTTACATGGCAGGTGGTCACCGTAGCAAGAGACCACCTGCCATTTTTTTTCATTTTTAAAACCAGATACTTTGTGCGTTTATTTTTTACTTTTTTCTTCTGGCTTCTATCCCTTTAGCCACTTTAAACTAGTTGAGGGGTCGGGGAGTTTTTCGATCTCTGCTCCGTTTGTCCGGGGAATCGCCTATACGCCCGCATAAGCCTTACCAATCCTATCGAGAAACTGACGTACGGCAGCTATCTCGCTGAGATAAGATTTGAACCAGCCCCAGCAGACGGATCTTCACGGCGGCGATGATCGTCTCTGCCTGTATAGGCTTTACGCAAAAGATAGAGGGCGTGTACGGAGTACTTCAATCATTTGTTAAGGCTTGTGCGGGCGTATAGGCGATTCCCCGGACAAACTGCTGGCGATCATTAAAACGCAAACGGCTCACTAAAAAAAACTTTAAGGAGAAACTCCCCGGCCTTTCAACTACTTGGAAATTTCAAAAAAGGATTCATCGAATTCAGGCCTTTTATTATAACGGGCCATGAAAAATCCGGGCAGTTGTTCTATGGCCTCATCTTTAAAAAGATTAGGATCCGCATCGATCCCTGCTTTATGAAGCGCATTGAGGATGTCCTTTGGCTTTGGCGGACACCCTTTTACTTCTATTACCTCTTTTATGTCCGGATGATTCCTGTTCGCCTTGCACATACATTTTCCCAAAAGAATGGTTTTCTTTCCTTTTTCAGGTTTCATGATCTTCCCTGTAAGAATTTCAACATCTTCCCATGGGATTCCCTTCCATGCAAAACGTATGGCAGACAGGACCAGACCGTTTATGTAGGAACAGTAGGTGCACATGGTTGAATCGAATTTTCTGTAAAAGATTCCCTCAATCCCCTGTTTTGCAAAGGAAACAGGCAAGGTGCAATTGTCATTTTCTGCATACTTAAAATCATACTCATGATAAGAGACGAGATGGTCTATCTTTTCTCCTGCGATTTCAATATCCGAAAGGTCTGTCGGCCGGTTGCGGCTTTTTGCTGCATGGACAATATAATCGATATCCGAAGGTTCATGCCCCAGCAATCGGGTTCCAACCATATCGGCAGAAAGAATATCTGAAGAGGCCACCAGTATATTACTGCGCCTCATTTTTCCGTCAAATGCAGGCCCACGTTCCAGTGAGTATATTCCATCAATAAGGGTAAAAATCGGTGGCAGCTTATCCGGAAGCCTGGATACATGATAGTGCAGGTCCCTTTCAGGATCCGTGCTGTGACATTTTTTTCTGGAAGAAATATCGATTATTCCTTTAAGGTTTTTTATCCCAAGGCTCACAACTGTCTGGTTATGGGCCTTCATTACCGGAAGATCCACAATAAAATCGCTGTGCAAAATATCTTTATTAAAATTTATAGTAAGTCCTTTTTCAACCTCGACTTTCTCAAAAGGCCGCTCAAAAATATTGAAATATTTTACGCCGTATCGGTTTTTCAAATTTTCATATCCGAGTGAGTGAAACGCATGAGCCGGAGTATCTTTATCACCCGGAATCATGGTTCCAATGCCTTCGCCAATAGTAATATCATCTATTCCGTGCTCCTTTAATAGCACAATCATATCTTCAATAACCCTTGAAGTTGTGATGACTCCCCATTTAGGAAATTGAACGGCTTTTGTCCAATAGACAATATTTGGTTTTATAAACACCCGTGTACTTGAAGGCAAATTTCCAAAACCTTTTGAAAGTTCCACCGCCTTTCGGACAGATTCAAATGGTGATTCATATCGTACAACCGCAACCAGTGATTTGCTCATTTTGTTACTCCTTATAGTTGAATGAATTGAGGGTCTAGAATTTTCTCCCCAAAGGCCACTTTGGTGAACCTTTATGACTTTATTGATTGTCAGCGGTTCACCTGGGGAATAGCCCTATAGCCCAGATGGACAGAGCAGAGATTGAAAAATTCCCCGACTGCTGCATTAATTCGCTAAAGATCAACCTGTATAGGTAGTATATTTAATATTTTCAGAATATCAACCTGTTAAACAAAAGGCGATGGATAAAATGCTTTATCGGTAAACAAAATAATTATTCTCCCTTGTAATTTCAGGCGTAATGGTTATTTTTTATACTTATGACCTTTCGAGGCAATATGAAATAGTGGAGATTTTTTTAATGCCCAGTGTGCATAGAAACAACAGTTTGAGAAACATTGCCATTATCGCCCACGTCGATCACGGCAAGACCACCCTGGTAGATGCCATGTTTCACCAGAGCGGCCTATTCAGAGCCAACCAGGAAACCGACGAGCGACTTATGGACACCATGGATCTGGAACGGGAGCGCGGCATAAAAAAAAAAAAAAAAAACTGTTCGGTATTATGGAAAGATGTTCGAATCAATATCATAGACACCCCCGGGCATGCAGATTTCGGCGGTGAAGTTGAGCGAGCCCTTTCCATGGCCGACGGGGCGATTCTTCTGGTAGACGCTTCGGAAGGTCCCCTGCCCCAAACCCGGTTCGTTCTCAAAAAGGCCCTGGAAGCCGATTTGAAAATCATTGTGGTCATTAACAAGATTGACCGTCATGATGCCCGGCCCGACGAGGTCCTTGATGAAATATACGATCTTCTAATCGACCTGGACGCCTCTGACGATCAACTCGAATTTCCCCTGCTTTACGCAATCGGCCGGGATGGTATCGCAATGAAAAGCCCGGATGAAAAAGGGAAAAATCTGCATGTACTGCTGGATACAATCCTAGATAAAATTCCCGGCCCGTCCCACGACCTCAACGCACCATTTCAAATGCTTGTATCGGACTTAAGCTATTCGGATTATCTTGGCAGACTGGCCGTGGGTAAAATATTTAACGGAACAGCCAGGTCCAGAGACAACCTGGTATGCATCGGTATAAACGGTAAAAGTATACCGCTCAAGGTTTCTAAACTCCAAGTCCACAATGGCATGAAATTAAAAGATGTAGACGATGTGCAGCCCGGAGATATTGCGGTAATGGCTGGTATTGAAGATGTAAAAATCGGCGATACCATCTGCAACAGACAGGCCCCTGAAGCTCTCCCCCGAATCAGCGTTGACGAACCCACAGTGTCCATGGAGTTTACTATCAACAACTCACCCTTTGCCGGAAAAGAAGGAAAGTATGTCCAGTCGAGTCGAATCCGGGAACGGTTGTTAAAAGAGACCCTTCTCAACGTGGCCATTCAGGTTGAAAAAACCAAAGATCGGGACAGAATCACAGTAAAGGGACGCGGAGAATTTCAGCTTGCAATCCTTATTGAGACCATGCGGCGAGAAGGTTATGAATTCAGCGTGGGACGGCCAGAAGTCATCTGCCGCTATGAAAATGGCCAAAAGCTCGAACCCATGGAACGTCTGTCTATCGACTGTGAAGAACGTTTTCTAGGCGTGGTAACGGAAAAACTTGCCCTTCGAAAAGGAAAGATGACCAACCTGGTCAACAACGGCAAAGGACGGGTGCGAATCGAATTTTCTGTGCCTACTCGAACGCTGATCGGATACCGGGATGAGTTTCTCACGGACACACGCGGTACAGGCATTATGTATTCCCTCTTTGACGGCTATGAGGAATTTAGAGGAAATTGTCCCAGCCGCTTTACCGGCTCCATTGTAGCCGACCGCACCGGGAACGCCGTACCCTATGCCCTGTTCAACCTGGAGCCACGAGGACGGCTTTTTGTTGTGCCGGGCGATCCGGTCTATGAAGGTATGATTATAGGCGAACACAACCGGGGCCAGGATATTGCCGTAAATCCCTGCAAAGAAAAAAAACTGAGCAACATGCGGGCGTCCGGAAAAGACGATAACGTCATTCTCTCTCCGATCAAACCGATCACCTTAGAACAAGCCATCAGTTTTATTCGCGAAGATGAGCTGCTGGAAATCACACCCCAGTCTGTGCGTATGCGAAAGGCTGTGTTGTCCGGTCAAAAGCGTCACACAATTCGCGCTGCCGGAATGAAAAGAGATAAAAAATAAATTATAAATATACTTAACTTAAACTCAGGAAACAATGAATAACGAAACATTAATATCAATCATTGCAAAAGAACAAAATCTGGACATTGGTCAGGTTCAAGCCGTTATTTCCCTTCTTGAAGAAGATTCGACCATTCCGTTTATTGCACGCTACCGGAAGGAAGCCACAGGGAGTCTTGATGAAGTCGCTGTCACGACCGTCAGGGACAGGCTTAACCAGCTTAACGAACTAAGCGATAGAAAAGAGACAGTCCTTAAATCTCTTGAAAAACATGGACATCTGACTGATGAACTTCAAATAAAGGTTCTTTCCGCAGATTCTATGGCAATACTTGAAGATATCTATCTTCCCTATAAGCCCAAAAGACGGACAAAGGCTGTAATTGCAAAGGAAAAAGGCCTTGAGCCATTGGCTTTAATCATTTTTAATCAGGAAGGAAAGGACCCAGTCAAAGAGGCAGAATCTTTCATCGACCCTGAAAATGGAATTGAGTCGGCTGAAGATGCCCTGGCCGGCGCAAGGGATATCATTGCGGAAATTATAAATGAAAATGATAAAGCCAGGGCCATGCTAAGAAACCTCTTTTTCACCAAAGCCATGATTAAAAGTTTGGTTGCGCAAGACATGGAAGAAAAGGGAGTGAAGTACAAGGACTATTTTGACTGGAATGAACCGGTTGCATGTGTTCCTTCTCATCGGATGCTGGCCATGAGACGAGGTGAAAAAGAAGACTTTCTAAACCTCGATATACTCCCTGATGAAGAGGAGGCAACAGCTATACTCGAGGACCTGTTTGTTAAAGGAGAAAAACAGGATTCAGCCCAGGTAAGGCTGGCCGTAAAAGACTGCTATAAACGTCTTCTTTCCCGCTCCATGGAGACCGAAACCCGGGTTCATGCAAAAGAAAAAGCGGACACGAAAGCGATCAAAGTGTTTGCTGAAAATCTCCGCCAGCTCCTTCTTGCACCGCCGCTGGGAGCAAAACGTGTCATGGGAATAGATCCGGGGTTTAGAACAGGATGCAAAGTTGTCTGCCTTGACCGGCAAGGAAAACTGATTCATTATGACACGGTTTTTCCGCATATGTCTGAAAAAAAAGCCCTCGAGGAAAAGGAAAACATAAAATCACTGTGTGAACAGTTTGAGATTGAAGCTATTGCAGTGGGAAACGGTACGGCCGGCAGAGAAACAGAAGCCTTTGTCAGGGCTGTCCCCTTTTCAAAACCTGTGCAGGTAATCATGGTTAATGAGAGCGGTGCATCAATATATTCCGCCTCTAAAGCAGCAAGGGAAGAATTCCCCGATCACGACCTGACTGTTCGTGGGGCTGTATCCATCGGAAGACGTCTGATGGATCCTCTTTCAGAGCTTGTTAAAATTGACCCGAAATCAATAGGTGTCGGTCAGTACCAACATGATGTCGATCAGAAAGCCCTAAAGCAAGCCCTTGACGATGTTGTGATGAGCTGTGTTAACGGTGTTGGTGTTGATTTGAACCGGGCAAGCTCCCAGCTCCTTTCGTATGTTTCAGGCCTGAATGCGACAACCTCAAAAAACATAGTCGAATATCGTGAAAAAAATGGACCATTTTTATCCAGGAAACAGGTCGCAAATGTACCGCGTCTCGGTCCAAAGGCATTTGAACAGTCTGCCGGTTTTTTGAGGATTCCTGAAGGTGAAAACCCGTTGGATGCCAGCGCGGTACATCCTGAGAGTTATTATATTGTCGATGCCATGGTCAGAGACCTTGAAACCACGGTGGGTGATATCATGAAAAGTTCTGATATCAGAGATCAAATAGATGTTTCAAAATATGTGACTGATTCAGTGGGTATCCCCACATTAAAGGATATCCTTGATGAACTGGCAAAACCGGGACGTGACCCAAGGCAAAAATTCGAAACATTCTCATTTGCTGATGGTGTTGAAAAAATTGAAGATCTGAAACAAGGAATGAAAATACCCGGAATTGTAACAAATATTACCGCATTCGGCGCTTTTGTCGATATTGGTGTACATCAGGATGGCCTTGTTCACATCAGCCGTATGGCTGACAGGTTTGTGAAAAATCCTGCGGATATCGTAAAGGTTCAGCAAAAAATAACAGTCACTGTGCTTGAGGTTGACCTTTCCAGAAACAGGATTTCTCTTTCCATGATATCACCCTCGGATCGCTCAGGTACTAATGTAAAAAATCCGCGTAAGAAAAAACCTAAAACCCGCGTCCGCAAGTCTAAACAAAAGGATAATAAAAAGAGAATAAACAAAAAAAATACATCGTTTAACAATCCTCTGGCGGAAGCACTGATTAAGAGCGGGTTCAAACAATAGATTCTTCTCCAATTTAGTTGGAGAAGTGGATTTTGCTTGGAAATGAATACATCATCTTTCTTACAACTAAATCGGAGATGATTCTCTCATTTATATTTCTGCAAGCCGTTTCAGCACGTTATCATACCCTCTGGCAACATTTTTCCACAAAAAGGACGTCATTTTTCGTGCCAGCCTGCTTTGAATTTCTTCATATCTTTTATAATCTGAAATAAACAGATAAAGCTTTTCAATCAGATCGTGTCTGTTTTTATACAAAAAGTACTCTTGGAACTCTTCCGGAAGTATTTCAGGATATGAAAGCCTGTCAGGCAAAAGGGGAATACATCCCATCATTATTGCTTCAATCACGGACATGCCGAAATTTTCCTGCATTGCAGTACTAATAACAATTGTTCCCTGTTTAAGCCATTTTTCATATTCCTTTCTTACAGGCACATATCCGAACTGAAGTATTCTGTCCTTGAACTTCTTTTCCGCTTTTTTAAACGGGGCCGGTATTTTCCCAAAATTTTCACCCATAATTGCCAGATTAAAATCAAGCCCCATATTATTTAGCTCTTCAAGCACATCGAAAAACATCTCATAGTTCTTATCAAAACTCCACCTGTGGTTCCAGACTATAAGAGGAGGATCAACCCTCTTTTTTACATCAAAATCCGTGTCCTTTTGTATTGCTATTCCCGGATAAAGAACACCTGATTTTGCGCGGATTTTATCAGCAATCCCTTTGGGTCCATAGTCTCTCCCCCTTTTCAGAAAACCGGGAATAGCATTTAAAAATGCATTCTTATGCATGTTTGAATTAAATACAACCATATCAGCCACAAGCGCAGTTGTAATGTTTATTATCCCCAGTTGAAACGCACCTTTATCTCCGGGCGGCTGGGGATAGGTGATCTGGTTTTCATGGAAATATGCCAGAACAGGCGGGCAGTGTGTCCCGATAAGCGCCTTGAAATCGGCCAGGTTGAAAAGATCGGTGACAATAATACCATCATACTTTTCAAGCGAAGGTATGTTGTCAGCAATATGAAGCGCAGCGCCAAGCATACGCCAGCGCCAGTTTTCTCCGGGCATGGTTATAATATCGATATGATACGAGGAATGTGCGGACAGTCCGGTGACAAACAGCGAATGCGAACCCTGGCAAAACGTTTCTATAAAAAGATAATTCAGAACGGTTCTCCAAACCCTGAACTGGGCAGATTAAAGATATATATCAAACCTTCTTTACAAGAACACATCCAAGCCAGCCTTCAACACAATGCAGTTTTTCAAAATAATACCATACTTTTTATTTAAACTCTCCCGCAAGAGGGCCGTCTTTCCTCCATACCCAGCATGTATCAATAAGATAATCGTTTAAAATCTCGGGAGAAATTTCATCATCCCTTTTTTCTTTATTTCGATAAACCCAGTAACCCTGGATAATTGCAGGTGCCATGGCAAGAACAAGTGTGGTTAAGTGCAGACAACCTTTAATACCACCCAAAGCTTTTTTAACCTTCGATGTAAAACCGGGTGCAATGCACATGCCTGTCAGTTTTTGAAGGCTGTTAGACGTCTGAATGCATTCTTCATGAGGTATTCCAGGCATTTCAACCTTTACCTTTCTAATGGTAAGAGATGAAGACTCAACCAGCATTTGTATAATCATATGATGCACTGTGTCAGGTGGATGCTTTTTTTCAGAGTTCAGATAAAAAGGGATCAAACGGTCCTCTTTTAATCTTCCCTCAACGATTATGTTTTCAGCGCCTGATTCATAGGTGGAAATTTCAATATTTCTGGTATGAATTTTTCTGCCCTTACTGCTATTTAATACGCTCATTTATCCCTCCGTCCATTTGTTTTTCAATCCATTTCATTATCAGATTAACGATGAATTTAACCTCATTATCACTTAACCCCCTATCTTTTTGCATCCTGTGCCATTTTTGCAGACAGCCTCGGCAACATGTTGCGGTTGCATGCTGGGCAATAAAAACCGGATGCCCCTTCATGGGCGTTTGTTTCCCATCATTTTTCGGAAACTTAGGCGCTACCCTTAATTGAATAAAATCAAAGGCGTGTTTGGTAATCGTCTTCATACCTTTATTTTCAATATACTGCCGATCCCTGTTGCTAAGTTGAAACTTTGACCTGAATGAAGAACGCTTCAGCAATTCAAGCACACTGTTGATCTTAGTTAGATCTTCAACGCCACCGGATTCAAATTCCATGGTAGCAAAAGACTCGGCTGATTCCACCATGGTGGCATTAAGGTTTTCATTTACTTTTCGCGACTCTTTAATTCTTTTTAAATTGGTTCCCATTTTATTTCATGTATTCCAGAGAGTTTATTGTATTTAAAATTATCTAAAATCAGCTGACAGGTCAAGAAGTTGTTCCTGTCAATTTAATAATCACAAATTATTCAATAATGTTCTTTTAATAGGAAATAAAGAAGGGTATATTGATATTTAATATTACCAATTAAATGAAAAGCGGATGAACTCTTAAAAAGACAACTATATATTTGAAGAGTCGGGGAGTTTTTCCTCAGAAGTTTTTTTAGTGAACTGTTTGTGTTATTATGATTGTCAGCAGTTCGTCTGGGAAATCACCCATTTGCCCGTACAAGGTTTAACAATCATATCGAGTAACTGACGAACGGCAGCTATCTCGCTAAGATTTCATTTGAGCCAGCCCCAGTAGACAGATTCCCACGATGGCGATGATCGTCTCTGCCTGTATGAGCTTGACACAGAAGATAGGGGGCGTGTATAGAATACTGTAACCATTTGTTAAGTCTTGTACAGGCAAATGGGTGATTCCCCAGACGAACATAGCAGATATTGAAAAACTCCCCGACTCCCATATATTTATGAAATTAACGCGACGAGATTTCATAAAAAGCTCGATTATCATTACCGGCTCACTTCTTTCCCCCAATAGATTTGTTTATGCTACAAAAGAAACAGGGGAAAGATGGTATCCAGCATATGGAAAACTGGAACGAGAGGGTATATTGGCTCAGAGGATCGAGAAAGCCTTCTCCATCTTCGAGCAATGTGAGCTCTGCCCCAGGCAATGTGGAGTAAATCGACAAAGGGATGAACGGGGTTTCTGCCGTGCACCAACCAAACTCATGGTCTATTCCGCGCATCCCCATTTTGGAGAAGAGATATCACTGGTAGGGAAGAAGGGATCAGGCACTATTTTTTTCTCTAACTGTAATCTTCGCTGTGTTTTCTGCCAGAACTGGCCCATCGCCCATAAAGGCTATGGCAAAGAAATTGAAGATGAAGATCTTGCGAATATCATGATACATCTCCAGAAAATCGGCTGCCATAACATCAACCTGGTTACACCTACACATGTTATGCCACATATCTTAAATGCGACGAGAGTGGCTTTTAAGAAAGGACTCCGTGTCCCTTTGGTTTATAACACCAGCGGGTACGAGAGTTCTGAGATATTAAAGATCTTAGACGGCATCGTGGATATATATTTGCCGGATATGAAATTTATGGATGCTGATAAGGCGGAACAATATCTGGGAGGAGCGGCGGACTATCCCGAAGAGGCGAAGAAAGCAATTATTGAAATGAACCGACAGGTGGGAGAACACATTGTTAACATGCAAGGGAACGCTGTTCGAGGGCTTATGATTAGACACCTGGTTATGCCTAACCGGGTTTCAGGGACAAAGAAATTCGTTCAATGGGTTTCTGGGAACCTTCCAAAATCCACCTATATAAACATTATGCATCAATATAGTGTGGAGTATAAAGCCTTTGACTATCCGAAAATTACGCGCAGGATTACCGTGCAGGAATACCTGGAGGCAATGGGATGGGCCAAAGAATACGGCTTGACCAATCTTGACCCCAGATCTGTCGATATTAAGAATATTTATACAAAACAGGAAACAGTAAAACGTCAATAAAGCTATTATATGAGGAATCGGAGAGTTTCCTCCTCAAAGGGTTTTTAGGTGATCTGTTTGCATTTTAATGAGGATCAAAAGTTCGTCTGAGGGACTGGAAGCCGAAGTAATTCTTTCCTTACCTGAAAACCAAAAAGTCGATTGAGCCTTAATTTCTAAATATCGAAATCAATACAGTCAGAAATGTTCAACTCCATCATCTTTACTGTAGCAAGCAGCCGGGTCGTGTTTCTTGTGATGGCTGGAATATTTTCGGCCAGGCTTTTCAACTCCTTGGCAGTATTTCGGAGCAGTTTGATCTTATTGTCAATTTTTTTTAAATCATTTTCAGTTTGCATTATTTTTTCCGCATATCCTTGAATCTTTTCGCCTTGACTTCATACCTGGGGAGTGTCTCATAATCGTAAAATTTAAGGTCGTACCTGAGGTTGGTTTTGAGCCTTAGCTGGTCGGTCAGTTCGCTTTCAATGGATTGGCGCCGATCTGCGGAATCCTTCATCAGTTCCACCTTCAGTGTTATCTTTTCTGCATCGCCGGTCTTTTCCACAACCACTTCATACTCATCACCGAGACCGTTTATTCCTCTTACCACCTCTTCTATGGCTGACGGTGCAAGGAGAACTCCCTTTACTTTTGTTATATCATCTGCTCTTCCCACAACACCGCCTTTTATTACCCTGAAGGTCCGGCCGCATGAACATGGTTTTGGAGCCCATTCGATAATGTCTTTTGAATCAAAGCGGACGCAGGGTTGTGCCATCCGATCTAACGCCGTGATTACCATCTTTCCCCTTTTGCCGGGTTCAGTAATAATTTCCCCTGTGTCTATGTCTTCTATTTCAACAAGGAAAAATGCTTCATTAACGTGCATGCCCCTGGGTTGATGGCTGCATTCATATGACCATGCGCCGATCTCCGTGGCTCCTGCATGGTCATAAACGTTTGCATTCCAAGCTGTTTCAATACGTTTTTTTGTGCTGGGTATGCCTGCTCCCGGTTCTCCTGCGCAGGTTATTTTGTTAATTGTCAGTTTTGCCGGATCAATTCCCATCTGATTTTTAGCCACATCTGCCATGCCCAGAATATATGTTGGCGTTCCCATGAGGGCGGTTGCACCAAGCTCTTGCATTTTGAGTATTCTTGCCTTTGTATCTAAAACACCTCCGGGCACCACTTCGCAACCTATCTTCTCGGCTCCGTAATGGCCAGCCCAGAAAGCCACAAAGACATTATAACCGAAGGGAATAAAAACACGGTCAGCGGGGCGATATCCTTGTGCCCATAGAAGATATGCCCAGCATTCGGCCCACCATTCCCAGTCTTGCCATGTATCCGGCTGATAAACGGGCTGGCCGGTTGTACCGCTGGTTTGTCTGTACTCCGTTACTTCTTCAAGGGGAACACACAGGGCGTCTCCATAGGGAAACGGATCTTTTTTCTGGATATCACGCATCATAGACTTTTCCACTTTGGGAACATGCCTGATATCTTCAAACGACTGTATGTCATCAGGTGTGATTCCTGCTTTATCATAAAGGCTCCGGTGAAATTTTGAATGATTATATGTCCACTGAAATATTCGTAAAAATTTATTCAGTTGGAGCTTCTGGAGCTTTTCAAGGGGAAGAGTTTCAAGTATATGGTTCCAGTAGTTTTGCGGGTCGGTCATTCTAAGCCTTTTTTTGCAATAAGAGTTTACGATTCTGTTTATGTCCATTACGATCTTTATTGGCATGCTCTAACCCGTTCCAACGCTTGAACAACTTGTGCTCAATGTCCATGTAATCGAAAATCTTACCTATGGTTTGATCAATGATGTCATCGATTGTTTTCGGCATGTGATAAAAAGACGGTACTGGCGGCAGAATATGAGCCCCTGAGTCAGCAGCCATGGACATAAGTCTCAGGTGCCCCTTATGCAAGGGTGTCTCCCTGACCACGAGGACAAGTTTGCGTTTTTCCTTCAGACTCACGTCCGCAGCCCTGACAAGAAGATTCTCAGTATACGAGTTTGCGATCCCCGAGAGGGTCTTAATGGTGCAAGGAACAACCACCATACCTTCAGTTAAAAATGAACCGCTCGCCAGAGATGCAGCCACATTCTTATGATCATAAGTATAATCAGCCATGGCTGCTACTTCATTGGCAGCGTAACTGGTTTCGATTTCTATATTGAGTTTAGCCGCTTCAGAAATGATAAGATGGGTTTCATAATTTGTATCTTTAAGAAGCTGGAGCATCCTGACTCCATATATCACACCGCTTGCGCCTGACATTCCTATTATTATCCTGCTGGGCATGGAATTCCTTTCAAGACCTTAGCAAAACGTCCCTTTTTGTCCAATGTCAGTCTCAGATTTTAATCCTCGAAATACTAAATGTATTCCTGTGGTTGAAATCTTCGTCTTCCTTGGCCTTGAATAAAAGTGAACATTTGGAAAAGGTCTCCTTCGTTATAAGTTATAAAACTTCTTTTAAAATAAGATCCACGAGTATTTTACTGTTGCTTATTATCCTCTTTATACCATCTTCGCTTAAATTATCCCAGTGAATTCCGGCTGTGACCACCACTCGTGTATCCAGCAGTGCCGATAGCACTTCCGATACCGCCTTTGCAAGTTCGTCTTCCTTATGGGCAGGGAAACAAATGACCGAAGCAGTTGCACTTTTGGTTTCCGGATTTTTCAGGCTCGGCCTTGACTGTGCCACGGATACTGCCCCTATATGCGGCTTTTCTCCTCCCCATATCGCTACCAGAAGATCATCTCCGATCCGCCTGACACCTGCCTCTATGTCAAATGAGCCTGTTTTTGTTTTGACTTTGCCTTCAAGAAATGACTCTTTCATCATTTTCACTGATTCCCTTAAAAAATTTCGTGGAAGAGATTTACAGCTTCCCTGCCGAACTCGGAGGTATTCAAGTGAAGATCCACTTCTTTTACCGGTACATCTGGTTTGAGGCGCTTTTTCAGGGCTGCGGTAAAAATAGCATCTGCTTTAGGATCATATAAAGCATGACCCTCTTCGTCAAGAGAACTCCATCCTTTTAAGGGAATCAGAACCGCACAGGGTGCACTTGAAAGGTTCAGCCTGTTTGCCATAATTTCGGCCATCTGTTCGAGTTCATCCTTACTGGTCCTTGCCTCAATACGAAGCTTGTCAATAACAGCCTGTGGTCTGGTTTTATATTTTTTAAGGAGATCAGGGTTCCCTCCGATACTTATCATATCAAGGCCCGAAGGCGCAACGACCTGCGGTATATTGGATTCACTTGCAGCAAGCAGGCGGTCATCTCCTGCAGCACAGTTACCACCTAAAAGCTCCTCTCCTATTCCACGGCTTACTATGTCTACTACCCCCTGGAACCAGCCCTGCCGGATAAGTTCATCCATAGCGCGGTCTCCCCGCCCCTGGGCGTGGCACGGTACCGGAATGTAGCCTTTATCTCTGAGATAATGAATTGCTGGCTCAACAGCCCGTTCAGCAAAACCAAAAGAAGTTATGGCCACCACAGGTTTGTCAAACTCCATCTTCCATCCGGGTGAGAGTTCGACCATACCGCAGATGGCACCCACGGCGTTTATGAGCTGCACCTTGAGGATGGGATTTAATTCCACCACATCAACCACCGTGTTGAGCATGGTGATATCTTTTGTTCCCACATATTTCCCCACATACTTTGGATGTCCGGCCATGCTCGAAGCCATCAACTTGGGCATGCCGAAAGGCATGGTCTGCATAATGCTCGTCGATACCAAAGACGAGGTTCCACCCCCGACTCCGAGTACACCATGGATTTTTCCATCTTCAAGGAGGCGGTTGACGATTTTTATGGCTCCTTTGATCTGATTTTCAGTTGCAAGGTCTCGCTCAGTACGGTACAAACGGCGCACTTCTTCTATATCATCGATGCCCCCTTCCCTGGCTACTTCTTCACAAGTGATATCCCCTGGAAAAAATGGTTTCTGCTCCATGCTGAAATCGAGAAGCAGGGCGTTATGTCCCCTGGATTCTATAAGGTCTTTTACCATCTTGAATTCAGACCCGCGAGTATCGAGATTGGCAATAATCAGTATGGTTTTTTTCATCTTGGCATTTCCTTTATATGGATTATAAATATATCACAGGGGCCACAAACTCACAGAGATAAGCAGTTAATGATACAATTTATCCTTTGCATGAGTTGTCAACTCCTTGTAGTTATTTAGCATTTCACTTGAGCCCTTGAATCCTGGCCCCTTGAACCCTCTGGAACCACACCGACTCACTTGAAGATTATTCACATACCTTGTCTGAATTAACTACAACTACTCGGGAAATAATCCATTATTTTAAGTATCGGTTTATTTACTCCAAAGGGTTTAAAGAATCATTTTTTGTCTGAAATCCGGGCCTTTATGTTTTCTTTGAATCGGTTCCAGAATTCCCTGTCCACATTTTTCCAGGCCGCTCCCCATCTTCTTTCAAAATAAGATGAAGGCAGTCTATCCTGCCAGGCGCTCCATGGATTTTCTCCTTTTTTCCTGGCAGTCAACGCATCGATGAGATAAACGGTGATATTGCTAAGTTCCTCTTTGGGAACATAAGAGTAAGCGCCTTCTTTTATGGTCCTTATCAGGTTATCGGCGGTAAACGCGTGGGCGGTCAACATAACGGCCGGGATATCTTTTTTGTTGGCAATATCAAGCAGCCCATAACCGTCCACACCCATGATATCCAAAATGGCTATATCGAAATTTTGAGATTCCAATAGCTCTTTTGCTTTTTCAAAGGTAGAAGCCGTCACCACGTCACACATTTCCAGCAACTCTTGCAAAACTTCCAGAATATCCGGTTCATCATCTACAGCCAGAACTTTTTTACCATCTAACATGCTCGTATCCGACATGTCGACTTCTCCTTATATTAGTTTGAGACCTTTGAAAAACAGCGCTTTCAAAGGTCTCATTTTGTTATCTGTCGGTAGGATTCGGCTAACGGCCTAAAGCCCTAATTCCGACCACCGTGCCTTGACTCTCTTTACCACCTCCGCATCCAATTCGATGGGAATCGGCTTATCTTTCCAGTCATAGGGTATGGTGGCATCCAGCAGGAGTCTGCCGGTGATCTCCCTGGCACTGATCGGAAGGGAGGGATCCAGCGGTGTAGACCTGCCGCGTTTGATGACCTGGCTTCGGTTGGGCTGGAAGCGGAAGCTCAACGCATACATCACTCTGGGAATATCCCAGGGGTCGATGTCTTCATCCACAACGATGACCGTTTTTAAACCGTAAGCGCCCATCTCCGTTGATATGGCGGCGGTGAGAACCTGGTCCGCATGTCCCGGATACATCTGCTTCATGGAGATGATAGCCAAAAACCTGCCGGAACCTTCCGGTGGACAGTAAACTGCTTTCAATCCGGGTATTTTCATAGCCAAAAGTTGTTGCCACAGGGTAGCGCCGTAAGAAAGAGCCATGGTCATGTGGGTATCGGTGACGGCTCGACCCACAGTCGTTCCCCACATAATCGGGTTATTACGGTGGGTGACACACTTGACATCCATGTAGTTTCTCGGATCGGTGCCCACACCCGAGTAATAACCGGTGTACTCCCCAAAGGGTCCTTCCTCCATAAACTTATCGGCATCTACTTCTCCCTCGAGAACGATCTCCGCATGGGCGGGAATGGGCAGATCTACAGTCTCACCTTTGACCACTTCCACCGCTTCTCCACGGATGGCGCCGGCCACGTCATATTCGGAGGTAAAGGCTGACACGCGAGCAGCTCCCAGGATGAACAGCAGCGGATCGCATCCGATAACCGAGGCACACGGCATGGGTTTTCCCAAGGCCTGGTATTTTTTCAACATGATATCCGCGTGTTTTCCCTTGATGAACTGGGTTCCGATCTTATCCTTACCGAGAAGCTGTGCCCGGTATGTGCCCAGGTTAACCCATCCACTGTCCGGGTCCTTGGTGATGAAGTAGTGGGCGGTACCAATGTAGCGCCCGCCGTCCAATGGATACCACTGGGGCACGGGGAACTTGTAAAGGTCAATGTCATCGCCTGTCAGGATGTTTTCCTTGCACGGAGCGGCAGATTTGTCTACCTCCTTGGGAGGGACCAGTGTTTCGCCCAGTTTGGCCCAGGCGGCATACAGGTCCATCAGGCTAGCATCTAAGGGCTGGCCCATGATGAAGGCACACCTTTCTGTTGTGGTGCAAACACTCGTCATCACAGGTGTGTCGTAATCCTTTACGTTCTCAAACAGCAGGGCAGGTCCGCCGGCCTCTTCGTTCAATTTAGCGATGTGAGATAGCTCAAGATTCCAGTCCACTTCCGCTGTTATCTTTTTACATAATCCCTTCTCAACTCCCTCGTTTACAAAATCTCTCATTGATTTCATGTATCCACTTCCTCCTCTCTTTAGTTTCGAATTTATTAACTTTCCTATATTTTGAGTCCACCTGCTGCCCGGTTTTGTCCTGTAAACCGGGTGGGACATTTTTACCGCGTTAATGTTAGAAACGTATGAGCGGCTGTCACCGTCCTTTCTGCCTATGACGGAAGCTTTATGCGCTTCATAGCCTGTTCCATCAAGAGCTGGTACCCGCTTTTTGCTCCGATCACAGACTTGGCTTCACGGCGACTCCAGACCGTTTCCGGTCTCGCTTGAACGATAAACATGTTATCCGGAAATTCGAGGTCTTTGTCGATAGCCCATTCGATATCCATAGGCCGACCGTAGTGTTTCTCGATCGTCTTTGCCATTTGGGTAAGGAGTTTGACCTCGCGGCCTTCAAGGCAGCAAGTACATTGCTGCTCCTCATCCACGTCCGCATCGATAACACCCCCCTTTTCCGGGTCGAATATACACTCGATGTGTTTTGTGGAGATGGTTTTTTCGCTCGTTTCCATGATGACCTTATCCACAACAAATTTATCCGGATTCACAGAACCGGATACCACTGTTTCTCCCAGTCCCCAGCTGCCTTCGATAACAACCTTGGACAGGTCACCGTCCGTGGGGTTCAGAGTAAACATGACGCCGGCAGCCTTGGAGTTGACCATGTGCTGTACTCCGACACTGATGAGAACCTTGTCATGGGGAAAATTGTTCTTGATTCTGTAGTCGATGGCACGTGCTGTAAAAAGGCTGGCCCAGCATTTCTTTACTTTCTCCATCACCTGATCAGATCCCTGGATCCATAAATAGGTATCCTGCTGTCCGGCAAAGCTGGCCGTGGGCAGGTCTTCGGCCGTGGCACTGGATCGGACCGCCACCGGGACCGATTCAACCCTGCAGGTTTTGCAAAGCGCTTTGTAATCACGTTTAATGGCAGCTTTCACCTTTTCTGGAAGCGTCTTACCGATAATGATTTGTTGAATGGCTTCGCTGGCCTCATCCTGTGAGGTGATATCTCCGACTTTCATTTCCGAAAGGATACGGAAAATATCATCATTTATACCGGTTTCAGTGACATACTGCTGGTAGCTGTCCGTGGTGACTGCAAACCCCGGCGGTACCCGAATTCCGGCATTGATCATCTCTCCTAAGCTGGCATTCTTACCCCCGACCTTCGGAAGGGAGCTTTTATTCAGGTCCTTGAAATTAAGGGTATATTCCATAGTCTTCTCCAGAGGGGAACATCTTTCCTGCCTCCCTCCACCATACCGGAGGGAGGCAGGAAGCTGAGATTTTAGTTAGCTCCTGCAGATATGCCTACGGAAGCCTTAAAAAAAAAGAACTACCCTGCTTTATTCACGATGGTAACCACGCCTGTGTCACCATCCACCTTGAGGATATCACCTGTATTGATAACCGACGTCGCCAGTCCGGTTCCGGTAACCGAAGGAATGCCGTACTCCCTGCAGACAATGGCCGCATGGCTGGTAAGACCGCCGATATCAGTGACAGCTGCCTTGATGTTCGTGAAAACCGGAGCCCAGGATGGATTGGTGGTGGGGCATACCAGAATCTCTCCGGGCTGAAGCTCCACGATATCCTTGAGCGCTTTGAGGACCCGTGCCGGCCCTTCGGCCACACCTGCCGAAGAGGCAAAACCCTTGACCTCGGAAACATCTCCCGCTGTTGAGGCATCAACCCCTTGGAGCCATTCCTTTACACGGTCCGTGGTCACACCCCAGAGCATAATGGTAAAGGGTTCGGCCACTTCTTCAGGCGGCACACCCAAGGCAGGGGATGGATTCCAGGATTTCGCTGCTTCGAGTATTTTCTTGCGCTTTGTAGCCTTGGCCTTGTAATAAGACCCCCTTACCGGAATGTCTACACCCAGAGCCCAGCCGGTGGATACTTCCGTGAGCAATTCCGGAATCTCGTACCGGTTGAACATGAAAATGTCATCCACCTCGTCAATCATGCCGGCATCCACCAGCAAAGAACCCAACTTCCTGATTTTACCAAACCATATGGTATGGAACCAGTGCTCAACCCAGAACAGATGGTCTTCTGCATATCTGTAAATGGTCCTAATGGTGTTGTAGGCGTCATCGAACGCCTTTCTATCCTCATCCGTCTTGATCAGTGCCTTATACTCTGCAATGACCTCCTCCCGCTGTTTGTCGATATCGTCCAGAGCGCGTTCGATGGTCTCTCCCCTGTCGAGCCGTTCCAGATAACTCTTGATGTAGCCGTAGGGAATCTCGGGAGTTGTAATCCAGCTTCCTTCGTGATGGAACCAGCCGCTGCCGCATGATACATAAAACCAGGGATCACTGGCTTTTTCATACTCTCCGAGCCAGCTCTTTCCTTCAGGCGTGTTCTTAAGGCCTGCTATTTTATCTGCCACAGGCGCATCGCCCTTTAGCACATCCGCCACTCCCTGAGAGCCATGGGCCAGCCTTGAAAGCCGGCAGAGTTCCTCTTCCGGTTTAAACATGGATACATAAGCACCGGCCACCATTTTACCGATGGCACTTTCACTGATGCCCGGGAATAACTTTCGGGCCACATCGGCGAACATGAGATAGGCCAGGTAGGTCAGGTTCAGCATTTCAAAATGATACTGCCATCCCTTGATCATCTGGTTGGCCAGTTTGTCAAAGGACTCCATAAGATCGAAGGAGACATAGCAGCCGGTAGGTGCCGGCAGAACCTCTTCGTCAGGCACATAATTCGGCAGTTCCGCGGGGATCTCTACGGCCTTCATTTCCTCTCCCAGGGCCTTGAATTTGGTGAGCCATTTATCCCACAGTTCGTCATAATGCCCGAACACATGGAAGACACGTTTTTCGAAGTAGCCGGCCTTTTCTCCGATGATTTCATCGGGAGGGGGAGCGATGGCGCAGATGTACATGTAGGGCCCAACCATCCTCTGGGCGATACCCTGGGCCGGGGGAATGCAGAATACCCGGGTGGTATACTGGGAAAGAGCAATTTGCCATGCCTCCTGGAAGATCTGGTCTAAAGGCGGCATGGGTTCCGGGGCATGGATCTTATCCAGATACCAGAACTGGGCTTTTTCCCATTCAGCCCGGTCCTGAGAGAACTGATAATGGGAAGGATACATCTCCTCCCATCCTTCCAGCTCGGCAGGGATTTCATACTCGTGTGGATCCGGAAACCTTCCTTTATTTTCATCTGGCATTTTAATCCTCCTATTGTTAAGCGGTCAAAGTTATATATAAAACCACTTCATCAGCTGAGGTCTTTGAAAATGGTGATTTATGTTCGAGTTCAAGGAAGGCAAAAATCTCAACCATAGGTCCGTTTGTAGTGGATCGAGGGTTAAAATTTGAGCCTGAAGCAGACATCGGGCATAAAGTGTGGTTTTTCAAAGGTCTCCAGTGGTATTGAATAGCGTTTCAGTGCTCTTAACCGGAGAAATCCTGAAAAATAAACAACAGTATGTTTATGGATGATTAAATAAATACTGTCAAAGCAATTAAATTTATGCTATCCATAAATTATTCTTATGGATCGTTTGTAACTATAAATAAAAATTAACCCAAGGGGATATTCTTAATATATGATGAACTCGTAAAAAGATCATTAAATACCGGATGGTTAAGTAAAATTGCTTTTGTACAAGGCATAGCGGTAGATGAGAATTTATTACGATACCATCAAAATGGAAGGTGTTCTATGCTCAACTTTAATCAGCTCAGAATATTTTACCACGTAGCCAAGCATCGGAATTTCACAAGGGCTGCCGGCGATCTGTTTATCTCGCAGCCGGCGGTTACGGCCCAGATGAAAGCGTTCGAAGCGTATTGCGGTCTCAAACTTTTCAAAAAAAAAGGACGTCTAAACTGGTTAACCCATGAGGGAGAAACACTTTTTGAATACGCCAAAAAGATATTTGCCCTTGAAAAGGAAATCGATGACGCCATCGATGATATGCGGGAGCTCAAGCGTGGTGTGCTGCGTATCGGAACCACCAAAGCATATGCTCGCTATTTCATGCCGCTGATGCTCTCCACATTTCACAACAAGTATCCGGATATCGCCATCGAACTCAATGAAGGGAGCTCCCTTGAAATGACCTATAGTTTGCTTGATTTTAAAAACGAAGTAGCCATCATCGCCAAAGCAGAAGATGTCTCCGGTATCCGATTTATTCCGTTCAGCCAGGAAGAAATGGTAGTCATCACTGCACCGGATCATCATTTGACACGCAGGCACGCTATATTTTTCAAAGATCTGGCAGATGAACCGTTTATTATGAAAGACAAAGGATCCGGAACGCGCAAAGTGGTGGATCGCTTATTTGCGCAAAGCAATTGTACTCCGCATATCCTCATGGAAGTCAGCAATGCCGAATTTATCAAGCAACTTGTACAGCGGGGAGACGGGGTCTCCTTTCTGGTACGTGAAGCGGTAGCTGCGGAGCTTTCAAACAGCACATTGGCTGTGGTTCCATTAAAAGGGGAAAAGGTCTATCTGGATGTCAGTATTGGTTATCTTGAAGACCAGCATCTTTCACCTCCGGCAAAGGCTTTTATGGAAACACTGGAGAAACTGCAACTTGGCAAAGAAATGACACCCCAGGGCATCGGAGCAATTATGGCAAAGATTCTATCCCAGCAGAACCAAAAAAAGTAGCCGCTTTAATATTCAGGTTTTAAAGTTCACCGGATCCGTGAACGCTGATGTGCATAAACCAAGCACAACTGGTAGTTTAGTATTGTAATCATGAAAAAGAAAATGTTACAAAAAGAAGATTAAACATGGTTAATGGTTTCATAAAAGACCTTTAAACACCGGATGGTTATTTCATACGAAGCCGTCACAAAAAAAAGGGAAAAAATGCATATATACTCAAAAATCTACCAGTTTGCCGCTTCGGCAGGAGCGTTTGAAGGCTATGTTTATAAAAAAAAAGATGCTGAAGAACTCGGCGATATGAATGCCCTTTCAGGATGGATTGATAATATCGTTGGAGCATACAATCATCTGCCTGATGATGCGATAGCGCTGTTTCAGGATTCCTGTGACTTGACTCTGGGAAGAGCGATTCTCTCAATGATCCCTGCTTTGGGTGAAAATCACGAATTTATAAACAAACTTAAATCAATTATAAAAGGCAGCATACCAGCGTCACCCGATGATTTTAACAAACAGAAGTGGTTTCAGAATTAAAACCCAGAAGTGGTTTCAAAACTTCCCATCAGGCCCAATTTCGGCGTTGGAACGAAAATTTCAATCCTCGAAATATACTATATATTCCTGCGGTTGAAATCTTCGCTTCGCCTTGAACTTGAACCTGATTGAAAATTTTAAAACCACTTCTAAAGATTTTATTATTATGTCAAAGAAACAAGTACTAAAAGGAAAAGTCGTAAGCGGCCAAAAAAAGGCCGCTTTTTTTACACGGCTTGACTGGGTATTGGATCAATGCTGGGAGAAACTTGGATTTAAACCTTTTCCGGGTACTCTCAATGTTGATATTCTGCCAGAAAGCCTTTTAGATGTTGAATCGGTACAAAAAGAGAAAGGAATAGAACTATTGCCCCCAGATTCGACGTTCTGCAGCGCACAAGTGCTCCCGATTTCAATAGAAAAGGCAAATGCAGCTATCATCATGCCTGCAGAAAAAGTCAGGGTTCACGGAAAAAACATCATTGAAGTGATCGCTCCAATGAATCTGAAGGATTTTCTAAACATAGATGATGGAGATACTGTAACATTAACAATACAAAGAAATCTACCTGCGGATACTAACAATGTTTAAGCCAAACCGGAAAATTCTGGTTGATGCAGTCATATTCGACCTTGACGGAACGATTATAGACTCCATTGGTATATACTATAAAATTGTAGAGGCTGTTCTTGAAAGACTCGGTTTACCTCAAGTTTCAACGTCTGATGTAAGAAATGCAACCAAAGATGGGGGATTTGAGTGGAGCATGACCTTCCCCGAGGGAATTAAAGAAAATAGAGAAGAATTAATAAAAAATGCATGGAAAATAGCCGAGGAAATATCTCCCAAGATGTTCTCTGAGAAAGTAAAATTGATACCAGGTGCCGCAGATGTCTTAACAAGCGTTTCTAAAAGTGGGATAAAACTGGCGGTTGTCACTTCAACCCCGCAAAAGAATATGACCGCCAAGCTGAAGCCGCTCATAGAATCCGGTATCAGGCTTCTGATGGAAGAAATAATCACCGCAGATGACACCACTAGAACAAAGCCCGCAGCCGATCCGGTGGTTGAGTGCAACAAACGGCTTGGTATAGCACCTGGAAAGAGCGTCTATGTGGGAGATATGCGGCTGGATATAAAAGCGGGTAAGGCAGCCGGAACAAAGACCATCGGTGTGCTTACGGGGTTTGACAACTTTGAATCACTTAAGACAGAGAAACCTGACGCAATTATAAATAGTATCACCAACCTGCCGGATGTCATCCTTATGTAATTAAAGATTGAAATTTATAGCTCGAGCTAATTTCATTCCTCTTTCGAAGTCTACGCTTAACTGTCTCCCATCATCAGAATCACTACATGGTAGAGCATACAATCATCACCCACTGGTCAGGTTTTAAAAATCCTTTTCCCCATTTGGCATCAAGGTCAGACGTGGGTTTTGCTGCAACAATTTCTTCCACGCTTTTACCGTCTTTCAGTAATTTTGAAATTCTCTGGTGAACGGTTAAAAGCATTTTTTTATATTCTTTGAGATTTTTTGCAGTAGCTAAAGGACCGTGGCCGGGTATGATCTTTGTCGTTTTATTTGCTCTTTCAAGGATTTTATCAACAGATTGAATCATGCCCATGATTGATCCTCCGCTCTGAGCGTCAATAAACGGATAAATCCCATTGAAGAAAAGATCTCCGGTGTGAATCACATTGGCATTTTTGAAAAATATGGCTGCATCGCCATCCGTATGAGCTTTTGGGAAATGAATCACCTCAATGGTCTCATCGTTCCAATGAAATATTAGGCTTGTCGGGAAGGTGATAACCGGAAGCGCGTGGGGAGAAGCCGGTGGAACTTTGAAATTAAACGCTTTCATAAATTGTCCCGTGGACATCCTTTTTCTTACATTGTCATGGGCCACAATGATGGTGTCGCCTTTTCCAATGTTTTCATTCCCCCCTGTATGGTCCAAATGCCAGTGAGTATTTATGAGAAATTTTATGGGTTGATCAGTAACCTCAGATATGGAAGCAAGGATTTTTTCAGTTAAGGGTGCATACTGATCATCAATTAAAAAGGAACCGTTATTTCCTATCGATAGACCCAGGTTCCCACCTGCACCCACAAGCATGTAAATATTTTGAGCAACTTTAATGGTTTTGATTTCAACCTTTGAAAAATCACGTTGCGCAAAGGCACAGGTTCCCCAAAAAACAATAAGCAAAATTATAATTTTTTTAAAGTTCATAATATTTTTCCTTTAAATAAGGTTAATAATATAGCTGTTGTTAGCTTTGAAGCTTCACTTGGCTTTCAATTTTTTACAAGTTCTCTTCTAGTTAAATATTGATATAATCCAAAAAAAGTCAACAACCACTCTTAAAAGAGGTGGTCGTTACCTATTGAATGTGTTAAATAATAGGATCACTCAACAGGTCGACAATCATGAAAGAATCTATCACATCAGTAAAAAAAAGCCTGATTCAAATTAACATTTGTGTTATTCTTTTGGGCGGTACTGCACTTTTTGCAAAACTCATTAGTCTTCCGGCAGACACTATCACCCTATTTCGCTCAATCTTCGGTTGTTTGTCACTTTTGATATTAATTCTCATCACCCGATCTTTTAAATGTCCATCCAAGAAAGATTGTTTTTTAATTATTTTTACCGGATTACTGACGGGAGTCCATTGGGTGACATTTTTTCAAGCCGTTCAAATTTCAACAGTGGCCATTGGGGTTTTATCTCTTTACACATTTCCAATTTTGACGTCCTTTTTAGAGCCAATATTCGACCGTGAAAAGATGAAAGTCCAAAATATTTTTTTGGCAATGGTTGTTTTTATGGGGATCTTGTTAATAATCCCAGAATTTGAAATATCGAATCAGACGACTGCCGGAGTCATACTGGGTCTGACTTCCGCACTTTTATTTTCAATTCGAAACATCTTTGTCAGAAAAACACTCAATCATATTAACGGCATCACTACGATGTGTTATCAATTGATGGTTATCTCCATCATGTTCATTCCTTTTGTGGATTTTCAGCCTAGTTTATTGGTTGATAATCGTTTGCTATTATTAATCTTATTAGGGATTGTATTTACCGCTACACCCCATGTTTTACTGGTTGCAAGTTTACGTCATCTCAAAGCAACAACGGCAAGTCTTATACTTTGCCTCCATCCGATGTACAGTATCGTTTTTGCTGCAATTCTCATTTCTGAGATTCCATCACTTAAGGTGATTTTGGGGGGTTTTATTATCGTGGGTATATCCGTTTATGAATCTATCCGGGTAAGGCAAAATGCTGGATCTTAATTCAAAGAGAAAATGTTTCCGGAGATCTATGGGGTGCCCTGCTGTAAGAAAACGACTTAGGATTTAATGACCTTTAAAGCCATATTTTGCCGTTTCATAATAAAATATTATTGGTCTAAATTAAGTTTAGTAGATCGCCAAACTTGATTAAATCCTCAAATTTTATTGAGAACGATTTTTAGGAACTCAAACCAAAACCAGATTACTAAGTTGGGTCTACCTGTAAATGTCATAAGACCTTTTTAATATTTCGATGGGATGTTGAACCGGATAGGTACTCATCTGGTTAAACTGCAGTCGGCAACTTAGACAATCAGTGATCAGGTGGTCAGGTTTCAACCTTTTTATTTTTGCCATTAATCGGCTACCCATTTGGATGGATGCTTGATGAAAATCGTGTTTGAATCCCATGATCCCTGAAATACCACAACAGTAGAAAGTGCTCTGGAAAGTTTTTATAGAGATTTCGGGAATCAAGGATAATAGGTCCAGGTAAGGCATGCCCACATCCTGTTCTCGTAGGTGACAAGGGGGATAATAAACCATCTGCCCCGAAACGGGCCCCAGTTGGGTGGCCAATTTGCCCCTATGATTTAAATCCAGTAGGTATTCTCCAAGATCATAGGTATTTTCTGCAACTTTGATTCGTTTCAGCGGGTCTATGGTGGAGAAATATCCGTCGTCTTTTAGTATTTCTCCATAGATGGATTTATCGAGCTCACGGCAATGTGTCTTTTTCAAAGAGTCATTTGTTTCATCTTCCAAATTCACGGTTTCCTGCGTTATATGTTGCTCGCCGAATGTGACCTTATCTTCAGCAGGCATGTTAGATTTACCAAAGTTAATCCCTTTGGATGGCACTTTCTCTGGGATTATCATGCGCCGATCGTCGCCGCCCATAAAATCCTGGTATTCATTTGAGTAGTATGCACACTCCCGGATGGCGTTTTTCAACATATAGCCGCAAGTGGGACATGAGCAGACAATGTCATACCCGCTATCCACCACGTCTGCCAGACGCGTAAGCGTTTGCTCTACAAACTTCAATGTTAGTTCACGGTCACCTTCCAGCATGCTCGGCATCCCGCAACAAATCTGTTCCGGATAATAGACGGTAATATGGTTTCGATTAAGAATGTCGATGGTGGCTTTGGCCACATCCGGAAAAAAATGGCGGGCAGTACAGCCAGCAAAATAGGCGACTTTGCGCTTCTTGTTCGTTTCGGATTTCTCATCCAGCTTCCGACGTTTGGCCCATGTAGGAAAATTTTCTTTTGGGAAAAGCGGAAGTTTGCGTTTGGGATTAATCCCGGCGAATCTTTTGATTAAGCCGCCCGTATATTTGTTTTGAAGGAAAAAGTTAGAAAGCCTAGGGATGGCGCCACACAGTTTTCCCACTCGTTCGACATCTTCAAGGGTTCGGATTTTTGAATCTAACCCGTCTCTGTTCATGAAAAGAGTTTTGGCAGTGATAATGTCCTCACGGATATTAGGACATGGGCACAATGCGCAATAGTTGCACAGATCAGCCAAACGTCGCAACTCCTGTGAAGTAATTTGTTCTCCGGTTTCTTTTTCTCTGTCCCACAGTTTGTATATCTCAGGGAAAAATAGACAGCTGGTGTCCATTACATATCGGCAACAGTGACAATCGGCGCAGGTGTCTACGACCTCTCTCATCAGTCGCTCCGCATTATCCATTTCATTTGTGGATAAGAACTTACAAGCCATAACATTATCATCTTTTTATGACCGCCGTGATAGACCAAGCTGGTGGCGGGCAAAAAGCCAAGTGTTTTTCTATCCTTTTATACAGGCACAAATATCCTAAACATCACATCTTTTCAAACCGTAGATGAATAGAGAGTTTCTAATTTTCAAGATACTCTATTATGTTCCTGTCATTTAGAAGATCAGTTACTGCCCTTGTAACTGCTCCAGCACCTGCATAGCGCCTCGCTTGCTGGGCAATCGGTGATGAGTTGCGATGATTACCTTCATATTTTTGAGTATATCCATTGCCTGCCTCAACTTTAAGCTTCACTACACAGCGGATACCCGCAAATTCACTGATAAGCTTACCTTCAGTAATAGCCAATTTTAATATTTTGTCTGCATCATCAGATATAGTGACGTTTTGTTTGTTCAGTTCAAATTTAAGTAGATCGACTGCCCCTTCCGTCCATTGGCCTAAATCCCCAATCCATTTACTTCCTGCGCCACTTTTAAATACATTATTTTTTCCTTGATCCTGGACGTTTATAATTTGGACCGATTTGTTGATGTTCAGTTCCGGCAATAAATCGGGTTTAATCGGAAACGGCTTTACATTAAAATTGTGCGTGCAGCCGACTAAATAGGCCAATACGATTAATAGAAGACTCTTTTTCAGTTGTCCCAGATTCATCATAACCTCCTTATACAATTCCAGTTATAATTAAATTCACATAAAAATATCATCATCCTATTTTATATGTGGCACATATTAAATTTTTCATTTATATTGAAAAAAATAGAATACTATACTTTAGATTTACAACTTAATTTTGCAAATAGTCGATAATTTGCCGGTCTCCGAACATTTCCAGCACTGCCTGGTTGATTGCCATTTCGATTGCAAAACGGGTTGAAAAGACATGCCCGACACTTCGATATCCGCTAAAATCTTTTTTTATTGAATCTCCAGCGAGGATTCGTAATGTTATTTCATGCCGATATGCCCGCTTCTCTAATCTGCAATTGGAGTTAATTGCCGATAACCATATCTTTTTATTTGAATTATTAACAATTTTAACATCATTACTTCGCAAAACTTCGCGAGCAACTTCCACCGCTGCATTTGTCAGGTCATCAGATGTTACTTTATAGGATTGCGCACCCGCGCTACATAAATCGAATCGTCTTGTCGGCTGGTTGGCTAAAGGTTCAATTGCAATAATATTTATTATGCTCAGTTTTGGTAAGGATTGATCATCTATTGGTTGTGGGACAGGTTTGACTTGGTGTTTGGCGCAAGCAAAAAAAATGATAATAATGATTAATAATAAAAATCTTTTCATTATCATTTTTCTTATCCTTACCTCCTTTCACTTTGCTCAATAATATCCTTCAAATGGCTCCAATCATTAAAAATATTGGCTCTCGACAAGAACAGAGTCTTTTCCCTGAACATTTTTAGCAACATTTCATTTTCAAATCCATATCGCAGCAGAAAATTAAATATCATCGTAATACCGATACATTGAAAATATTCAACTTATTGAACGCAATTGATTTTTTGCTAATATGATTTATATATCTGAAACTTACATCGGCAACGTGAGCTTTGTCAAATCTTTGGAAGCTGTGATTAAAATCGAATATCGCAGGAATTTTGGTAACTGATATCTACCGTATTGTTATAGATACCACAAGGTTCAATGTTTTCGTTGGGAGACGGAGATTTGCCAGGTTTTGTTCTCCGTTATTGCATCAGTCTCAGTGGCAGTCATGACAAGATCCCGGCCCATTACCGTAGCTCCGATTGAGGTTGTGACAGCTGTTGCAGGTGTCCTGGTAAGATTCATAGTCCTCGTGTTCTGAGTTGTTGCCATGGGTCCATCCTGATCCCGGAGGGGATTGACTGCCATTTTCTCCGAAATGGCACTGGGAGCATTTTTGACTCAGAATGTGGCAGTTGCTGCAATCCGCCAACGAGGTTGCCCCATGAAAATCCGGGCTGTTTTTATCAAGCCAGGGTTGCCCCAAAACGTGATTAAGGCCCTCGCCGTGGCAGTCATGACATGATTCTGGTGGCAGTCCAAAGCGACGGAACGTGTTGTGACAGCTGTTGCACACATTCTGATAGGCCGCAAAATCGACATGTCCCACGCTACCATGCGTCCAGCCGGAATTGGGCGGTACCGGGCTACCCTGAGGATCGAAGTGGCAATCAAAGCAGCCTGGGATGGTTTCCGTGCCGGTGAGGTCGTTTCCATGACAGCTAATGCATCTATCTGTCCCCGATGCGGATATCTCTATTCCGTGGAACGCCGTAGAACTTGGATTATTGAAGCTTCTCAAATGAACCCGCCCGGGCTCCGGTGCATCAGAACTCCGTTCTGAACAACTGGTCTGCATGAATCCCACAAAAACGATCGCAGTAATCGTTATGATATATTTTAATCTCATACGGACGCTGTCCTTTCTCCAATCCACTGATACATCAAATTAGTATGATCATTTTCAGTTCCATTTTCGTCCGCAAAGCCAGAGGCAACCAAAACTCCAAACTTTCTAAGAATAAACACAGCTATCCGTGACATGGTCGACAAGACATAGAGGTCTCAAAATTGCCATGGCAACGGTAACACGGTGCTGGATTGATCCGGGCATCAATGATGTGCCGGCTGATGTAATCTCCGCGATGAGGCATGCGACGGTAGTTCTCGGTGGGGTTTTTACTCGAAGGTTTTAGTTCCACCCAGACACCATGGCAAGCATCACAATCGCTCTGACTGTGGCACATATTGCAGAATGCTCCTTGCTGCCTTGCCACTTGCCCGTGATCTTCGGCAAATCGTATCGTGTGGTTGAATCTTTCGTATACGATCGTCTCCGCAGAAGTCTCGTGACAACTCGTGCACATTTTTAATTCTTCACCCTCCTGATCGGGATGAAGGCGTGGTGCTGACAGGTCTGTCTGCAGAGCAACGCAGGCCACAAATAGACCGATAGGAATGATACTGCAAACTATCGTCATTAACTTAAGTTTCACCGGATGTCTCCTGCTTCATCAGTAATTTACGCTGCTTGATATATGGCCACGGTTCTACAGTTTCAGTATCGCTTCAACCGTTACCTTCAAGTCCGAATCAAAAAAAGGGTCAGAGCTATAGTCACCAGATAATCTAAGCTCTAATCTGTCTTCAAAAAAGCGTCTTCCCAGTCCCAAAGAGGCAAACAGAGAGCTTTTTTTGTTGGATATTTCTTCGTCATAAGTAACGTAGACAATGTCACCGGTAAACATACCTTTTTCAAGCAATTTTATAGGACTGTTCCAGTAGAAAAACACACGGGTCAGCATATAACTGTTTTCATTCGAATCACCGTCCATCAGTCCGACTTCCGCGCCTAGTAGAGCCTTACCGACTCTTCCGTTTAACAATCCGCTCAAGTAGCTTGCGTTCTCTTGGCGGATATCATAATCGTAGTAATTGTACCTGGCGCCAATTTCAAAACTGCCGGAAAACGGCCAGGTAATTTCACCGCCGTAAAAGCTGAGAATTTCATCGGTAGCAGATAAAAAGCGAAACGGCCGGGCGCTGATGGTACCGGAGTTAAAGAAGTCTTCATAGCTAACGCGCTGATAGTATGGCTTTAAGGTAAGGTTGTTTAAATAAAAATTGATTTCATATGAGTGTTCACCCCAACCGTCAGTAACCAAGTTTTTAGACGAAAAACCGGATAGAGATGCACGGCTGGGTAAAGATAAAAACAGGTCGATAGCCAACCTTTCATCATCTTCACCAATATCACCAGTGATCATTTTGTAAGAGAGACCGATCTCGTAATATGCAGCCAAACGATGAAACACCCTTGTGCCCCACGTGATATCTTTGTCTCGATCTTCGTCAGATTGTAATGCGACCGGCAACCCACCGTAAGCCGAAAAACCAGCCCAGGAAATCGGTGTCAAGCTCAACCAGATTCCGTCCACACTATCTGTAGTCACACCCGTGACAATTTTCTGTCGTCCTACCCGCGTCTGAAATTTTACCAAGGAATTAACGTATTCAAGAAAGGCATTCAGCAGCTCACCATCAGAATCCTTCCTGTAAAAGTCGCTGTCTCCCAGATCTGACCGCCCCCATCCGTTAAAATGAAACGAAAAACCATCTCTCTCCGGTTTCCCAAACTCGAATTGAAGATATTCGTAAATTGGCCAAACCAGCGCATCATTCTGTTCTTCCGTGTCACGTTCGAAAAATCGGAATATGGTTTCGGACCTGAAGTCTAATCTGGACTGGCTGGACACTGGGACAGAACACAATAGTAAACACACAATGAGTAATAGACAAATGATGAAGTTTTTAATAGGATTTGAATTCATTGGGGTAGATTCCGCTGATTCATCGAGTATTTTCGGCTGAACCTTTTTATAGTCTTATTCCACTAATTTCGTCATGGAAGACATAGTTTATGCAATTCTTTGGCGTTAAAATTCGTCAATCATGCTGTCTTAGCCATATATTTCTGTGTTGTTTGGCGTTTAACTTTTTAATAAATAAAAGCCCCTGTTTGGCTTTACAAGGGCTTTCATTAAAGGTATGGAGGTGTCTGGAATTTGTATTTATAGGTGCCACATAGTGGTATTTGTGTCAAGATAAAAATGAAATTTTTCAAAAATAAATGAGGTCAGTGTAAATTATACACAGCCCCATCAACATAGGCCATAGTTTTAACAAAGGTATGTCAGTCGCGAAAAGCCTGAGATATATACCAGTTATCTGCAATTAGGCATACCGCGAATAGTACACTCAGGCATATCAAAGATATCACAGTCAGCTGACATATTGGTAACCCTAATAAATCCTATCTCAAATCGACGTATAGAAGAATCTATCTCATAGAAATTTCTGTTTTTTCACTTCTCTTTATTTGGTTGTATACGTTTGACAGCTATCTCAAATCTTTTATCTTTTTAGGAATAATCATTAATAATGATAAGTATTTGAGGGGTCGGGGAGTTTTTCCATCTCCGCTCTGTTTGTCCGGGGAATCGCCTTTTCGCCCGAACAAACCGCTGACAATCATTAAAACGTAAACGGTTCACCAGAAAAATCCTTGAAGAGAAACTCCCCGACTCCTCAAATATTTAATTAAAAGAAATTGGACCGGGCTTAAATTTATACGGGCCCTCTATTATTGGATGTCCGGCTTTGTGAGCAATTGTTTTTAACATTCCACCAAACAGAAGATTATGAAGGGGGAGTAAAATATACCAATAGAGCATTCCATAAAGTCCGGCGGGTCTGAATCGAGTGCCCAAGCGTAACTCAGTGCCATCATCAATAGGAAGGATTTGAAATTCCAAAAGGGCTTCACCAGGTAATTTCATCTCTGCCAATAGTATCAAATAATGGGGTGGCTTAACATCTAATACACGCCAGAAATCTAACGCATCGCCGACGAATAGATTTTCCGGGTGTCGACGGCCACGACGGAGTCCAACCCCGCCAACCATTTGATCCATCCACCCCCTTAATTGCCATAATCTGTCACCATAATACCAACCGGTATTGCCGCCAATCCGTCTAATCATAGCCCAAATTTCTTCAGGAGCAGCGGACAACTTCACTTTAAATCCGCCCTGAAGCAAGGTGCCGCCGGAATAAGATGCATCACCGATATGCATCCATTCTGGTGGATTCAAAGAGCCCGCATCAGTCCATCGAGTCTCAACAATTTTTAACGAATCCTTCTGTATGGCCCGTTGGATCGCTTCACGACAAGTCATCATTTTTTGGGGAATAATTCGCGTGATGCGATCTTCTTTTACAAATACGGGGACTGAAGCACCTTCTAACAAGGGTTCAGATATGCTAGCTGGAATCGGAAGGATCAACTTAGCCAATCCAAAAGCAAATTTCTGTCCAAATTTGTTGTGGCGAATGGGTGGATTTAAAAATACCGGCTTACGAATGCCAGCTTCAGAAACATATATATCGAAAAGTTGCCGATAGGTAATAACGTCAGGTCCGCCGATATCAAAAGTCTGATTAATCGTTGCCTCACATTCAAGCACACCTTCAAGGTAATTGAGGACATTGCGAATACAAATCGGTTGAATTTTAGTATCCATAATATTGTTTGGAACAATCATAAATGGCAGACGTTCGGCCATATACCGTAGAATTTCAAAGGAAGCGCTGCCCGAGCCAAGGATTTGCGCGGATCGAAAAATTGTGGCTGCAACCTGACTCGATTGCAAAATTTTTCCAACCTCATGTCGGCTTTTTAAATGGAGACTGACACTTTCATTCTCCCCACCTAAGCCACCCAAATAGATCACTCTGCACAAGGTTGAGTTTCTGGCAGCATTAATAAAATTCTCGGCCGCATGGCAGTCGGCTTTAGCAAAATCCTTTACCTCTGGCATCATTGAATGCACAAGATAATATGCTATCCAACATCCCTGTATCGCTTTCTCAAGGGTTTCAAAATGATGTAAGTCGGCTTGAATAATTGTCAATTTCGGATGGTCAGCCCATGGACGTCCCTGTATTTTACTAATGGAGCGTGCCATTGCTCGAACCTCATAGCCCGCTTGAAGCAATCGCGGTATAAGGCGTCCACCCACATAACCTGTCCCACCGATAACCAGGATAGGCTGATTTTTAATCGCATGGTTCATAGGATTCAAAAATTAGTAACTTGATTTTTTGCAGATACGATTTATATATTGAAACTTACATCGGCAATGCGAGGTTTGTCAAATCTTTGGAAGCTGTGATTAAAATCGAATATTGCAGAAATTTTGCTAACTGATATGTACCGACTTTTCTCAACTCAAAAACCATGCCTTTGATAAAAATTGAGCACCTGGCGGGTGTATTCCTGGGGAAAATACTCATAGGTGTTGTGGCCGCAGTTGGGCAGCACGGACAGCTCTCCGGCCGACAGGTGGCGGTAGAACATTAACCCCTGCTCGACGTCGAAGATGGAACTGCGGTCGGGATACAAGATGAGAAACGGGCAGGTCACCGATGGCAGCACGGGACGCAGGTCGAAGACACCCTTGCCGTATTCGCCGCCAAACCTGATAAACTGGTTGTAAAAGGCTTCCGTATAGTCGGCCCCGTGCCAGTCTTTTAATTTTGACTGCCATTCGGGTTCGAGCATGTGAAATCCTTCGGGAAACACCCGACGATTGACTTCGGTCATGGGTTCCTGGCTGAAGCATTGAGTGCTGGACAATACGATGCTTTTGACTTGTCCGGGATGAGCAGCAGCATAGTCTACGGCCACCACGCCGCCTTCACATTGACCGATCAGGTGAAATGATTTCAGTTCCAGAAGTTGGACCAAAGCTGCAAGATCGTCGACGGCTCCGGAGCGAAAGCCATCGCTGATATAAAAATTCTCTATAAAATCGTTTTCCCTCTGGGAACGCCCGAAACCTTTGCGATCGTATAGAACTGTCTGATACCCGTTTTCGATCAGTGCGGGGAAAATACCTTCCCAGATCCGGGTACACCCGAAACCGTGATGCAGCAAAATGACGGGATCGCCCTTACCATGAATTTCATAATACAGGTCGAACCCATTTATATTTGCAATGGCCATTATTTTTCCTTTCGCCGGCGTCCATCGAGAAATATCTTTCATCGCCTTTAATCCGATATGCATTCGCATGCCCATCACGGGCCTCTGCAATATCCGTGGTGATATTTCCAGTCGCAAGGCAGCTATTGGTCATCCTGTCAATTTCAGACTATGCGAAGAATAGGGATGGTTGGTAATTTCGTAAAATGAAGTTGTGAAATATTACCAATACTTTTCTGTCAAAACCAATCTATGAAAACGCTCACATCTATACCAAGTTAACCCGTATACAATAATCTAAAAATTACAGATATATTGAGATATTCAAACTTTGCCCAAAATGCGGATATCACTATTGGTGGGTGTTAAAAATCTCTTAATGTGGATCGTTATAAAATCATCTCTGTTGAACGGTACCTTGGCTATATATCTCTGTGTAGTTTGGCGTTGAATACTTTTTAATAAATAAAAGCCCCTGTTTGGTGTTACAAGGGCTTTTATTAGAGGTGTAATAGATGGAGGCATCTATAACTGATTTTTACAAATACCACATTGTGGTATATATGTCAAGATAAAAATGATATTTTTACAAAAAAATAAAGTCAGTGTAAATCATACGCAGCCCCATTAACATAGGCCATAGTTTTAACTTATAAAGGAAACAGGCAGGAGGTGATATATTGATAGACTGTCGAAAAAGTCGAAAAATGTCCAATTTACCAATTTCGCATTTCATGAAATAAATAAGTTACCAGCATAAAAATCGTAAATTTAGGGTTTTCGACAGTCTCTGGGAGTATCTTATTCTAACAAAACAACAGATACTACTATTGCAATGTCAAGTAAATCCCAATTTCGATCATTATAAAATCATCTCTTTTTTTTCTTTTTCAAAACGGAAAATTTGTACCCTCGGAATCGTAGGTTAAAAACAGAAGTCAGGAATGGATATTGTTTTGTTTTCGATTCTGCAGTTTTGATTAATAAACTCTAAATTTTCAGCGCTATCCCAGAATTTTATCCAATTTAGATCAACCTGTTGACAATTTTTCTGACATTTAGTAGTTGTATTTAAGTTGCAGGTATCTTAATGAGAATACACACTTCATAACAAGGGATAATATAGGTTTTGATCTATCCTATACAAACCAAAATTTCAGCTTAATTCGCTTTCGATAAGCGAGTTCTTATCAAAATGATTCTTAACTTAATGCATGTACCGAATTTCCAAGGAATAAATGGATTGGTTATAAACTGTTTGTTTGGATTTATCTGGGTTAGGCAATCATAGCCCAGCAACCGAGAGGAGGTCAACATGGCACAAGAGTTAACAACCGTAAAAAATACGCTTAAAAACCATTGCATTCAGCTTCTCGACAGGACAAATGTCGTAGCGGCAGGAGTAGGATACAAAATTACCGGTGGCCAAAAAATGCCCGACTTGAGCATTGTGTGCTCAGTGTCTAAAAAGGTTGCAGCTTCGCAGTTATCGAGCACGGATCTGGTGCCCGAAAAACTCGATGGAACGCCGACGGACGTGATTGAAACTGGCACTATCCGGGCCTTACAATCCCCCACCGAAAAGCATCGACCCGCCCCAGGCGGAGTGAGCATCGGCCACAGGGATATTACCGCAGGAACTTTAGGATGTCTGGTAAAAAAGGGAGGTCAATCCGTTATCCTGTCAAACAATCACGTGCTGGCCAACAGTAATGCCGCCGAAATTGGTGACCCCATATTACAGCCGGGACCTCATGACGGAGGTCGTTATCCTGAAGATCATATCGCCGACCTGGAACAATTTGTTCCCATCAACATCATTGGTGTTCCGAGTGACTGTCCAACTGCAACGGGTATAGCAAGCTTTCTCAATGGAATAGCCAGGCTTTTAGGAAGCGGCGTTCGGTTGCAGGCCATCGACAACAAAGCGACCGAAAATCTGGTGGACGCTGCCATAGCACGACCGCTTAACCCCGAGGATGTCAAAGATGAAATTCTGCAGATTGGCACCATACAAGGAGCAACCGAGGGAGAACTGGGAATGGCCATCAAAAAAAGCGGCCGGACCACCGGTTTTACAACCGGAGAAATTCAGCAGGTGGATGTGACGGTTAATGTGCAATATGGAGAAGGAAAGATTGCCCAGTTTACGGATCAATTGATGGGCGGAGCAATGAGCCAGGGTGGGGATAGTGGTTCGGCAGTGTTGGATGAAAACAACAACCTGGTGGGACTTCTTTTTGCCGGGAGTGATACCACCACCATTATGAATCGAATTCAAAACGTTTTCACTGCACTGGATGTTTCATTGTGAAATTACGCCTGTTGATCATATTGCTTGTATTACCGGCCATTGCAATGAGTGAAGATAACAAAAAGCCAAAATCGATAAAGGATGTTAAGACCCAGCACGAAGAACGCCTGCTTCAATTACCAGGTGTTGTCATGGTTGGCATCGGACAGGACGAAAATGGAAACCCGGCAATTATCGTAGGCCTGGAGCGTCCGGATCCTGAAACCGAGTCACAGCTGCCGACCCAGTTGGAGGGTTATCCGGTAGTGGTTCGCATTGTTGGTCGTATAAAGGCCCGGTAGGGTGAAAATGTGTCCTTCCTCTAACTACCAAAGGATGGCCTGGGCGGTGGCTGTGTGTTTTGTTACTCTCGTGGCGCTTCCAATAAAGTTTTAGAAAGGATGCCAACATTATCAAGTTTCTCAAAAAATCCCTTAGCTATCGCTCGGTGTCACGGGCGGCAAGATCCTCGCCGTCTGGTGACACCCGTTGTTAAAATTTCGGGTCTGAAGAAAGCCGTTTAATGTATTTTGATAAATCTATGTTTGGAATTATCTCGTATGACAAAGTTCCTTTGGCTGAACGATTTGTCATGAGCCTAAAGATAAACGAGTCAGGATATCTTTCAGCAAATTCCTTTGTTTCCCACCAATAGATCCCTTGGAAAAACCCCGACTTTTCATCAATTGTCCAGTATTTTTCTCGAAAGCCTTCCATTCCTATTAGAAAAGGAGTTGGTATCATAGAAAGGCTTTTGTTGATCGACGGCCCAAAGCTCTTGAATTGAAATCTCACTTTGAACACTGCTTGGCCGTTAACAGTCTCGATTGTTTTACCAATTTGCAGCCTGCGGAACACGACGAATTTTTTGCCATCTTCCATTGTCAAAATCGTACCGATATGTTTTTCAGGAAAATGGACTCTTCCGCTGAACACATTGACGATGAATGTGTTGGCAAACACGATGAGCAAGATCAGCAGGATAGCCAATGCAGATAGTAGAATAGACATTTTCTTTTTCACATTATTAAATTCCCTTGCATGGAAAACCTGAATATCGTCCGATCGTAATTCTTACGCAGAAGTCACTTGCCGGTGTGTAGCGCAGCGAAACACCGGTCTGGTGAACTGAAATGTTGTGTGGAGTTTTTGTTTTATTGGCTTAGCTTGGAGCTGGCAATACGATTGAGGCTTATGCCTGATTCAGCGGCCTGAACAGCAAGTTTTCTATGGACGTCTGGTGGGACCCGAACCATAAACTTACCACTATAAGATCTGCCAGCAATAGGTTCCGGAACTGTCTCCCCGTTCGCAGTTAGGTCCTTTACAACGTCAGCAACCAATTTTCGGATACCTTTAAGAGCAGCTTCCGGGGTAAGAGCCAACCAGCTTAAGCTCGGAAACTCCGCACATAAACCTACATATTCATTATCATCTTCAGACCAGGTTACACGGTATGTATATCGATCATTTTTTAATGCCACGGCTGACCTCCAACTTTTCAAGGGCCAAAAGTACCTGCTTTACTTGGTATGCCTTGGCCTTTCCTTTCCTTCAGCTATGGACAATTATGATGCTTTTTCCACATTTGAGGATCATGCCCTTTAGGGATATTTTCACAGGGGTCATCCGATGAATACCCTCGTAACTTGTTATACAGGGCAATCTGCACAGGTGTTAGGATATTCGGGGTTTTTAAATGTGTTGATAGATGAACATATCGCAGCTTTTTTTTAACCTGTGCAACTCTTTCGAGCAACAGGGATAATAATTCATCTGTTATCGTTCTCCTGGCAAAATGATTATTCAATTCCCTTTCAAGCTCAATGAGTTCAAGACCTAAAGAAATAGCCTCTTGCTTCATCTTTTTAAAAAGATCCTCAACTGCCCGGACTTGTTTAGCGCTGAGATCTATTTCATCTTTCATTTCCAACAGGTGCGCCGGTCCAGGCATACCGTTTAGCTCCGCAGCTTTGGCTAATCCCCATCCTCTTCCATTTTTCAATTCATCTATATCGGATTCGGATAAGCTTTTGATTTCTCGCTTTTCTTGCCCGACATATTTGGATTTGTGAGAATGTTTAGATGCTGAAAAAGAAGAAAATGGTATTAGAGTAAAAATCAAGATTGCATAGATAATTCTCATTTGCATGGGATTTCCTCCGTTAATAATCTCTGTCTATGATTCTAAATAGGCTTCCCAACGTCGTTATTCAATATTGGTTTTTCATTTAGATTTAATTTATGCGGGTTGTGAGTTAAACCAGCTAAAATTTTTTCCTAATGAAACGTCTATGCGAAAAGTGCCAACACAGCAGAAAGAGACAAAAAGGATAAACACGTGGACAGGACAATAGCTGAACTTGCATATTCTGTATCACTGTTTAACTGTGAAGACAGCACATAGATGGCAGGTGACGTTGGAAGCACAAAAAAGATCATGGTCACCTGAAAAGCAATTCCGCTGACTGAAAATACATTAAGAAAAAAATAACCGATGGCCCCAAGCAGCAGGAGTTTAAAAGTTGATGCCGCCAAAGACAGCCTTAAATGGTGTTTGAGCGATTTAAAGGTCAGGCTCCCTCCTATGGATAATAAGGCCAGGGGGAGTGCAACCATGGTGGCCAAACTGAGAGTATTGTTTATAAAAACAGGGAAACCGGCCGATGACCTGGAATAGATCATCCCGGCGATACATGCGATAATCAAGGGATTTAAAACCAGTTCTTTTGCCGTCACACGCATACGCGCAAGAAAACCATACTGTTTGCCGGAAAACCAGATCAGTGTTGAAACCGCCAGAATATTTATGACCGGTATAGCAAACCCAATTAAAATTCCAAAAAGAGCGACTCCCCTCTCTCCCAGGTAATTCATTACCACTGCCATACCGATATAGGTGTTAAACCGATAGCAGCTTTGGGAAAAAGAACCTGCCGTAAAGTCCTTTACATCAAATACCTTAATATAGACGCTGCTTAAAATATAGACTGACAAAACACTGCATATTGCGGCCATGCAATATTTCAGGTCAACAGCGCCATGAATGGTTGAAGCGCCTCCGATTTTCCAAAAAAGCATGGCAGGGAAAAAGACGTAATAGACCAGTCGATCCGACGTTTTGAAAAAGGCATCTCCGGTCAGATGATAATGTTTAAGCAGGGTTCCAACTAGAACGAGGGCGAACACTGGAAACAGACTGTTTAGAATCACCATCTGTCAAATCCTGTCGCATTGAATGTTTGCCAGCAGCATTTCCAAGGCGTCATCCATCTGGTCAAGTACCTTGTCTATGGGGTATTGAGCACCGCATGACCTGCAGCTTAAAAGTACCTGTTTTCACCCTTTTTTAATGTGCAGTTCTCCGTTACACGCTCTGCATTTTAATCTGCATTGATTCATATCCACCAGATCCTTTAGTAAAAAAGGCTGTGGCTTTAAAACCATGACCTTTCTATTTTGCCGGAAAGGCTTGCCCTATCTCCTTTTCAAAACTCAGGACCAACGAACCCCGCTTTATTGGTAATCTCATCTTTTAGTCTTTGAAAACGAGTTTCCCGCCAATAAAACCAGAAACAATTGCGGCAATCAACATGATGAGAATGAGTGCTAAAAATGCCCATCTTGCCGGGTATGAAACCTGAAGCACATCAGGAACCATAATCCACCAAACCACTGACATGATCGACGTTATGGCGACCACAGCCGCTGCGATAATTTTAGCGATAAAAAGTTTGGTCCAAGCGCCCTGATATCGGTTTTGCCACTCAATAAATCCAGAAAACAAAACAAACGGTATGGTCAAAACCACAAAGACCATGTTATATAAGGCCGCGGTTTGCAGCGTACTGGAATCAAAAATAACTGCCAGTATAATGAATATGACCGATACAGGCAAAACACCGTTTGGAATGTGCACGGAAATCGGATGGACATGATGTTTTAGCATTAACCCGATGATTCCCGGGAAAAGCCCTCTGGAAAAAGTTGCCGGTTGCAGATCGGAATCGCGCTCCCCTGCAGTCAATGGCGATGTTGCTGCAGGTGCCTCGGGCACAGGGCCGGTTTGGGCATCATCTTGCAAACCCTCACCGATAACAGTGGGCGGCTCGATTACCTCTTCAAACTCGCTTTTATCAGCGCCACAAACCGGACACTTATCCGGCGGTTCCGGTCCCTCGTGGATATAACCGCATACCGTGCAACGCCACTTTTTCATCAGCTTCACTCCTTTTCTCACATTAAAATTGCATTGTGGTGCATAGCTTATTGAAACCAATCCTATTTGAAAACCGAAAAAACGGAGATTTTAACCTTGCTGAAAACACCCTTTTCACCTTCAAGTATCTTTTCCATCTCCCCGGGATCGAGGTGTACCGCACCACATCCTTCATTGACGCATATGTCGATATTTACGTTTTTATAGTCCACTTCCACCAGGCTATGCGTGCCGCACCTAAAACAATGGTTCTTGTGGGCCTCGCTATAGGCCTCATTTTTCTCTTGCACGGCCTTGGCCCTTAGTTTCTCAATTTGTTTCTTTTCCTCCTCACGAAAGTGAAGATCTTCATCACGAACATTAATTACAACGCGCTCGTTTTTCATGGACATTCCTCCTTTTTCAATCTTTGTCGATTTTTATTTGTTAAATGCCGGTCAGAAATAGATAAAAACCCGTTTTTAGGAAACCAAAAAGCGAAGTTTAAAATTGTGTGTGCTAATAGAATAAATCACGATACGTGGCGTTGTCAGGTCCAATAGTAATTTTCATTTGGCAACGCATAATCAGGACTCAAATATCGGATGCCTAGCATATTGTCAACCTGTCATTTTAATCTAAATATGAGGATCATCTCCCCATTTAGTTGTAGTTAATTCAGACAAGGCATGTGAATAATCTTCAAGTGAGTCGGTGTGGTTCCAGAATGTTCAAGGGGCCAGGGTTCGAGTGATCCTCCACAGATAAGAAGGTCCGCTGTATCTATTCCTTCTAATATTGCTGTTATTCTAAATATTTATAGATAGAGTCCGTATGGCTTTTGCCAGACTTTCAACTCTTTGTCATTTTTTATCATTTTTATCCGCCTGTTCGGTAGCAGATAAATCGAACGCCTAAATCCTTGACTCCTAGCACCCTCTATGATAACGCCTATTTAACAGGAGATATCACATTTATTTTGTCTTAATTAACTACAACCAATGGGAAAATGATCCATAATTTCAGATCTTTTATAGGTGTACAATGGAAAAAGAATATTTAAAATTATTAGGGAAAATGACTTATGGGATCTATGTGTTAACCAGTGCGGCAGATCAGTTTATTAACGGAATGATCGCTTCATGGGTTTCTCAAGTTTCATATGATCCTTTTTTATTGATGGTGGCGATTCATCCGAAACGCTATACCCACACCTTATTGGAAAAGAACGGCTTTTTTGCTCTCAACGTTATTTCAAAAAGGCAAAAAGACTATCTGCAGCGTTTCAAAGGCCCAGATCCAAAACTTAAATTTTCCTCTGTCGAGTGGAAAAAAGAAATCACCGGCGCTCCAATTTTAACTGATTCTATCGGGTATATGGAATGCAAGGTCAAAGAAACATATGCACCTGGAAATCATACACTTTTCGTTGGGGAGGTCGTGGCAGCGAAATTCATTTCAGATGAAACTCCGCTGAGCACATCTGATTATGAAGGGATATATTTAGGCAAGAATTAGAACTGGGCTTGTGGGAGGTCAAACGCAAACCACCTCGGTGAGCCAAAAATCCGCCAAATAAAGCCTTTGTCATCTACGATGACTTCTCATCGCCAGAGCACAGGTTTATACAATTGATGCTGATTATCCGATTGAAACTTAACTTTAATAATTCCGGCCGCAGGTGAACCGATGAGCTGTGTTCAAACTGCTCTGAATATGAACTCCCGGCGTAGAAAATTGCTCTTGACAATAAAATCGGCTTTGGTTAACCAAATGGGGATTGTTGGCGCTAAGCGGCGCTTTACTATGTGGGGTTGTAGCTAAAATAGATACGCAATTGGTTATTTTCGATTCATCCGCATTGGAAAAGCAATTTTAATCTTTAAGGGAGGTATGTATGAAAAAGATCGAGGCGATTATCAAACCATTCAAACTGGATGATGTAAAGGAAGCTCTGAATGAGATTGGTATTCAGGGGATGACCATTTCCGAAGTAAAAGGCTATGGACGGCAAAAGGGGCATAAGGAGATTTACCGCGGGGCGGAATATGTGGTGGACTTTATCCCGAAGGTAAAGATCGAAATCGTACTCGATTCGGATATAGCAGACCAGGCGGTGGAAACAATTCGAAAAGCTGCAAACACCGGCAAAATAGGCGATGGAAAGATATTTGTGTTCTCAGTGGACCAGGTTATGAGGATGAGAACGGGAGAAACCGGAAAAGATGCTATCTAGCTCAACTAATGTGAAATCTGTAATATCCTCATTAACTTGAGACTGAACCAATAAGAGGAAGGAAGGTAAATAATGATAAAACGAACAATAAAAATCCTGTTTGGATTCGCCTTAATGCTAATTCCGCAATTGGCATTTGCCATGGAAAACAGTGTGGATTCAGGGACAACCGCATGGATGCTGACATCCACTGCGCTTGTTCTGCTGATGATTCCTGGCCTGGCCATGTTTTATGGCGGTCTGGTGAGCACAAAAAATGTTCTGGGAACTATGATGCATAGCTTTGTCGCCATGGCGGTCATTGGCGTACTATGGGTTGTATGCGGATATTCCCTTGCATTCGGCAAGAGCATTCTGGGCGGTTTTGTGGGATGGAACAGTGATTACTTTTTTTTAAAAGGAATCGATGACACCATCACCGACGGTGTGCCCGAATATGTTCTGGCCATGTTTCAGGGAAAATTCGCCATTATTACGCCTGCGCTCATCAGCGGCGCTTTGGCGGAGCGGGTTTATTTTCGCGGATATATCTTGTTCATTATCCTCTGGTTTTTAGCTGTCTATTGTCCACTTTGCCACTGGGTATGGGCCGCAGACGGCTGGCTTTTTAATTTAGGGGCATCCGGACTCATCGATCTTGCAGGAGGAACGGTCATCCATGTTTCCGCCGGTTTCAGTGCCTTGGTTGTTGCGATTCTTCTTGGAGCCAGGCGCGGCTACCCCAAGACCGCAATCAATCCGAATAATCTTGTCATGACCCTTACTGGGGCAGGACTCTTATGGGTGGGTTGGTTTGGTTTCAATGCCGGTTCCACCGTACAAAGCGGTCTGGACACAGCCAGGGCGCTCACCATGACACAGGTATCAGCAGCAAGCGGTGCTCTCACCTGGATAATCATTGAAGCGATCATATTCCGTAAGACAACTTCCCTTGGTTTTGCCTCCGGTATCCTAGCCGGGTTGGTTGCCATTACACCCGCTGCTGGGGTGGTTCAACCTGCAGGGGCCATAACCCTTGGCGCCCTCTCCTCCATTATCTGTTACATTGCACTCAATGCCAAAACACGTTTCGGTTACGACGACAGTCTCGACTGCTTCGGAATTCATGGTATCGGCAGCGGAATGGGCGTTCTGCTTCTGTCCTTTTTTATCCGTAACAGTTGGATGCAGGAAGCATCTGCCTCAGCGGGAAAAGGAGGTTGGTCCGCCTGGAATCAGTTCGGGATTCAGTTGACCGGTATGGGGGCAACCATAGCAATCGCTGCCGTGGGAACCTTTATCATCTATTTTATCGTTGAAAAGACACTCGGTTTCCGTATCGATGAGCAAATGGAGATTGAAGGCATGGATCAATCACTCCATGGAGAACAGGGGTACGGTCTGATTCATTAATTAGCAGTACGATGATGTGAAAGGAAAAATTATCGGCGCCGGTCTGAGAATTAGGCCGGGCACCGATTTCAAGGATCCTAAACCGGCCGCAGGCGTACTGATGAGCTATGCTCAACCGGTTCTGGAAATGGACTTCCGGCATAAAAAATTTAAAGAATTTATTAAGAAAATAAAACGAACGTTGTGGCCCGTAAAATAAATACTGTATTTATATACAATATCTCACAAAATGCAGGGCGTAACTATCCTGATCGTAAAGATTATTCATACCGCTGTGATGCTTTATCTGATTTTTTTGTTGTCTTTTTGGAATCCCACTGGGAATCGTATAAAAAAATAAACCTTAACTGAAATTCTTTCCTTATATTCATTCATGACATTTTATGCCCTCAAATAGGATTGTTATGCCCAGCGGTATAACATGCCATATAGGCGTCAAAAGCTGCAAGGCCATATTTTTATAATATTTCTTTAGAATACGGAACCTAATAATATTCTTGATAATATTAACATAAATGATAATATTAAATCCGCTTAAGACGAAATTAAATTTTTCATTGTGCACAGATATGGCAGGGTCTCGATAAGTTCGATTTTCATGAATTATCGAGAAAACTATATAATATATATGTTCTGTCTTAAATCTATCCCTGCTCTGACCTTTCACCGTAAAGACTAGTGTGAATGAGCAGGTAAATCATCGTGAGCGTGCTCAGCTATGCAATGATGCTCTTCCCCTGATGCGTTCACAGGATCAACATGAATTGTGGCATTGGAAAGAAATCGTAAATGATGTAAAAGCTGGTGTCGGACCTCTTGTGCGATCTCGTGTCCTTTTTCAACGGAGAGCCCTGGATTCACGGTTATATTCATCTCTGCATGAAGCCGATGGCCTAACCATCTTACCCGCACTTCAGTGACATCGCAGACCCCTTGCGTATGATTCACCGCATGTTTAATCTCATCGATCACCTTTGGATCTACACCATCGAGTAACCGCGTAAATATGGATTTGGCGGACTCCCAAACAATGCGAATGATAACAATGGTAATTAGAAGACCAACAATAGGATCGGCCAGCGGATAACCCAGCCGGACTCCCACTGCACCGAAAAGAACGGATAGGCTCGTTAAACCATCTACACGAGCATGGTAACCGTCTGCAACGAGAGCAGCACTTCCGATCTCTTTGCCAACCTTGATGCGAAATTGTGCCACGGCTTCATTGCCTAAAAAACCAACCACCGATGCAGCGATCACCACCCATAAATATCTGACCATCCGCGGGTGAATGAGCCGATAAATAGATTCGTAGCCAGAAACAATGGCGCTTAACAAGATGATTAGCACAATTACCACACCTGCCAAGTCTTCTACCCGACCATAGCCGTAAGTGAACCGGTTGTTTGGCTTCAATCGCGCAAGCGTAAAGGCAACCCACAGTGGGATAGCCGTTGCAGCGTCACCGAAATTGTGAATCGTATCGGCAAGAAGTGCTACACTCCCTGAAAGCAAAACGATACCAAACTGAAACAAAGCCGTAGCAAGTAATCCAAGAAATGACCATTTAACGGCCAAAATTCCACGTTGAGTGGTAATAACAGACGGATCTATAACCCCGTGAATATGGCTGTGATCATCGTGGTGACCCTGATGTTTATGGCTAGTCATCTATATTTTCACTCTAAACAAAAAAGTGTATTATTTTTTATGCAGCACTTTGAACATCTCAGGCCACCGATGATCTTTGGTCAGGTAGATCAGTTGAAAGATCGACCGGGCCTGATTCCCCAGAGCATTGAAACCCACAATGATTTAGAATCAACATGATTTCCCTGGCAAACGCGATCTGCCTCCAGTTTTTGTACCACTTGTTAAGTTAGCATCCGGGGCATATTTGCTATTTTAGATGTAAACCAAAAAGGCTCAATAATCAAGGATTGAATAGCTTCGGGTGCCGGAGGTCCACAGCCTGGCGTGCTGTGAGGTCGTACGGTGTTGATTATTTTTAAATATATGATAGAATTGAGAGCAACAGATATTGCGGGTGGCGATAAGTTCGATTTTCATTTCTTATCGAGAAAATTATCCCATAAATATTTTAGGATTACGATGATGAAATCATATCTAATAGGAGAGGTATAATGAACAAAGAAGATATCGCCTATTGCGGATTGGACTGCGAACTATGTAAAAGCAAATTTACAGATATTAGGGAAAAGACCAAAATTCTTGATGAAGCATTCGAAAAGGTTAATATGAAGGAAATAGCGAAAGCAATTCCTTTTATGAAATTTAAATATTGGGGTTACAAAAAATTAACTGCATTTTTCAGTGAAGAATGCCCCGGATGTCGCAACAAAGGGGGCAATCCTTTTTGTAGTATCCGTAAATGTGCGATGAAAAGAGACTATTTTACCTGTGCAGAATGTGATGATTTGTGTGTAAAATTTAAAACGTTGTTTAAGATTCATGTTGATAATGAAATTCAGCACAATATAAAACAAATAAAAGAAAATGGAATTGACTCAATTGTGAAAATGAAATCTTAACCAAGCCAATTCAGCTGCAAAAAAGCCGTGTGGCTGATTATCAACGTTATTTTCTAGTTTTAATTTTCTGAGTTTACGTGCAAAAAAC
>CAJHXW010000326.1_pt1 | contig 49083 bp, 43 predicted proteins | sample 9198581 | NCBI WGS metagenome assembly CAJHXW01 (sample SAMEA7708328, study PRJEB35096) | sediment metagenome | biome: marine neritic benthic zone biome [ENVO:01000025]; feature: sediment [ENVO:00002007]; material: shallow marine sediment [ENVO:03000034] sea grass bed [ENVO_01000059] ...
AAAAGGAGATAGTAACATGGCAATAAAGTACGAACTCCCCGCTTCCGAACTCAGATCAATATGTGATCCGGCACAATTTAAGTTTAAAAATACCAGCCAGGTTTCGCCCCTAGATGGCGTGATCGGTCAAAAACGAGCCGTTCGCGCTATCGAATTTGGCCTGGAGATGAACAGCCCGGGTTATAATGTCTTTGTTTCGGGAGTGGAAGGAACCGGTAAATCGACCATTGTCAAATACATTGTTACTCAACACGCTAAAGATCGACCCACGCCGGACGATTGGTGCATGGTGAATAATTTTAAGGATGAATTTTGTCCCAAATCGATTTCGGTCCCCTCGGGTAAAGCGAATCTATTTAAAAAACAGGTCGATCGGTTTATTAATGATCTGAAAGTTGAGCTACCTAAAGCCTTTGCTGACAAGTCATTTCAGGAAAAGACGTCTGAAATAAAAGAAAAATATTCACAAAAACAACAACAATTATATCAAAAACTGGATCAGTCAGCGGCAAAGAAAAACCTAATGATTAACCGAACCCAAACAGGCTTTCAAACCATTCCAGTGGCAGATGGAAAGCCCATGACGCCAGAAAGCTTTCAAAAGCTGCCCGAAGATAAACAGGCTGAAATAAACCACAACATCCGTTCACTACAAACTGAGATCGAGACTACGGTAAGGGAAAGCAACAGGCTGAGCCATGACATGCAAAAACGTTTTGATACATTAATGGAGGAAATGGCACTGTTTGTAGTAAAAAACCGCATGGATATTTTAAGAAGTCGTTATAAAGACAGTCGTGATATTTTAGAGTATTTGGATAAAGTGCAGGAAGATATCGTTGAAAATGTCAATGGCTTTATCAAAACAAAAGAGGACAGAAAAAAAGCAGAAAGTTTATTATTACAGTCTTCCAAACCCAGTTTTCAAGAATACCGGGTTAACGTTATGGTGGATCATAAACAAGAAAAAGGAGCCCCGGTCATTTTTGAAACAAATCCTACTTATAATAATGTTTTTGGTCATATTGAGAAAAGGGCATATATGGGGACCCTGATGACTGACTTTAGTATGGTTCAGGCCGGTTCTCTACTAAAAGCCAATGGTGGCTATCTGATCTTGGAAATTGAGTCCGTGCTTATGAATACCTATGTGTGGGAAGCTTTGAAAAGGGCACTGCAAAACAAACTTCTTTTTATCGAAGATTTGGCTTCGGGTTTGGGGATGGGGACATCTTCTCTTCGTCCCGAGCCTATTCCCCTGGATGTGAAGGTCGTATTGCTCGGCAGTTACAGTCTGTTTCAAACGCTGCAAAACCACGATTCCAAATTCAATAAAATCTTTAAAGTCCGGGCTGATTTTGATTATGAGGTTGAACGAAACCAAGACACGGTAAAACAATACGCTCAATTCATCGCTCGGACCTGTAAACAGGAAAACCTGCTTCCGCTATCTCCCAAAGGGGTAGCCGCTGTGGTTGAATTTGGAGAAAAACAAATTTCCGATAAGGATAAACTTTCCTTAAGATTCGGACAAATTCAGGGAATTTTAAAAGAGGCCGATTATTGGGCGAGGAAAAAAAATGCCCGTGCTATTTCAGAAAAATTCGTGGAGAAAGCCCTTAATGAACATAAATTCAGGCACAATCTGTATGAAGAAAAGGTTCATGAATCGTATAAAGAAGAGACAATACTCATTGATGTAAAGCAAGATATTGTGGGGCAGGTTAATGCCTTGGCTGTTTATCAGGTCGGAGAAAATGCATTTGGCCGCCCGTCACGGATAACCGCCGAAACCTACATGGGCAAGGCCGGTATTATTAATATTGAGCGTGAATCCAAGTTAAGCGGAAAGACCCATGATAAAGGGATGTTGATCCTTTCAGGCTATTTGGGTCGGACCTTTGCCCAGGATTATCCTTTGAGCCTTTCCATCAGTATCACCTTCGAGCAGAGTTATGGGGGCATTGACGGTGACAGCGCTTCTTCCACCGAACTGTATGCGATTCTCTCCAGTTTATCGGATATCCCTATCCATCAGGGGATTGCCGTCACCGGTTCGGTCAATCAGAAGGGAATGATTCAAGCCATCGGCGGTGTGAATGAAAAAATCGAAGGGTTTTTTGATGTTTGCGAAACAAAGGGACTTACCGGTAAACAAGGTGTGATGATCCCTGTAGCCAACGTAAAGAATCTCATGCTCAAAAAAGAAGTCATCGATGCGGTAAAGAAGAAAAAATTTCATATTTACCAGGTTGCCACCGTTGAGGAAGGAATCGAGATATTAACCGGTGTCCCGGCCGGGAAACCGGATAAACAGGGAAATTATCCTAAAAAGACTGTCTTTAAGAAAGTCCGGGATAAGCTTAAAAGATACCTGGAAAGAACGTATGAAATCAAAAAGTTGGCAAAATGAGATATGGGGCTTTCAGACATTACGCAGCTGATTCAGGCCGGTGATTATGTTACCGTTGACGGATATCTGGGAATGATCACCTGCGAAACCGGAACACTTGGATTATGAAACACTTCAATCGTATTTATTCTTTCACCAGCGCGGTTTTGCTGTTCATGCTGGTACTATTATCCTGCACATCAAAAGATAGAAAAACCTTTTCAGAAATCCATTGGGCCATGCAGGTTGAAGAGACCAATGTTGAGGATTTATATGCTCCCCATTATAAGGATGGAAGATTTTTTGTTCCCTGGATAAAGGTTCCGGATAAAAGCTTTCTAGATGTACTCGGATGGAAACTGTTCTCCAAAACAAACTACACCAAACAAGAAAAAGAATTTCTGCCCCGAGTGATTCCATCCACGCCCCAAAGACTAAAACAGACCCAGGGCGATTTTATCCTTTGGATTGGTCACAACACCTTTTTGATTCGAATTAATGAGAAATACTGGATGACAGACCCCATTTTTTCCAAACGAGCGCTGCTACCGGCAAGAGAGACACCGCCGGCACTTACATTGAAAGAGTTAAATGATATAGTCAAGGACGTCAGCATATTGATTTCTCACAATCATTATGACCACCTGGACCGGTCCAGCATAAAAAAACTTCCCAAGCACTCTTCGGTGTACGTGCCAAAAGGGCTTAAAGACTATGTCATGGGTATGAATAAAGATAATGTGCATGAAATGGACTGGTGGGAAGAGGTGGAATTCGGCAATGGGTCAAAACTGATCTGCCTACCGGTTCAGCACTGGTCCTTGAGAATCAACCAGAGGAGAAACCGTTCGCTTTGGGCTTCCTATCTGCTTATAACACCCTCGGTAACCCTATATTTCGGGGGTGATTCAGGCTATTTCAAAGGGTTCAGAGAATTCGGCCGGAAGTATCCAAAGATTGATTATGCCTTCATGGCAGCCACCGCCTACCACCCCAGGTGGTTCATGCATCACCAGCACATGAATGTGGCCGAAGCAATCAAAGGTTTTGAGGATATGGGTGCCCGCTTCTTTATCCTGACCCAATGGGGCACGTTTCATCTGGGCAGCGAACCTGCAGGATTCCCGGGACTGGACCTGACCCGTCATATAAAGAAAAATCATCTTCCCCGCTCCCGATTTAAAATAATGGATATCGGTGAAATCCTTCCCCTAAGTCGGGCATCAAGGAATTAAGCTTTCATTATACTACTTCTTATAAATATGTTCTGTTTTAAACGATGAAAAACTATAATAATCAGAAATTCACTGCAGGGAGCTACATTGAATATTTTAAAAGTATCATACTGAACTTTCCAAAATTTCAAAAGTTCAAGAAAATAAATGGACATTATCTTGATATAGGATGTGGTTCAGGAACTCAGATTTTTTCCATTGCGCCACATTTTAAGAATTTCTCATTCACCGGAATCGATATATCTGAACCAAATATCTACGCCTGTAATAAAACGTTATCAAACATGCCCGACTGTTTGAGATTTGACTTTATCCAGAATGATTTTATTAAACACAAATTTAATAGAAAGTTTAGTTTAGCATTCTCCTATTCTGTGTTTCAGCTGATGAATACTTCGCTGGACGATTTGCTAAGACGGGTGTGGGAATTGCTCGAACCTAACGGGTATCTGGTCTTGAGTATGCCGTATTATTGTAAATACAATAAATACCTAAATTATCTTAGAGGATTTTTAGGAATTTTTAGGTGTAAACTTTTTGATCGGCTTGTGGTAAATATAGCATATATTCTATATCGAAAGAAATTCTCTAAAAGCTTCCTTCAAGAACGCATGATATACCTGGATCAGGTTGATCATAATCTGTTAGATTTAAAAAAAATAGAAGCTCTGCAACAATTTTGGAAGGTTGAATTTCAGGGAAAGACTACCTCACCCAGTTTTATTCAAAGCAGGCATATGACAGTTATTTTGGGAAAAATCGAACAGGGCACTTTTCTGGACAAAGATTCCGTTAAAAATCAATCCTGAAGGAGACCAAATAAATTCTGATGGGTCGATGAGTAAAGTGCATATATTTGATAAATGTGAAGATTATTTCACACCGCAATTTGGGCGGGATACCGCTCTTTGTGTAAACATGCTTCGTGTTGTCGGCAGGTCGGTTCAAAGCATATCCGCGGGCTGCTTTCGCCAAAGATATTATACATCATGGCATTGAGGTGCTTTCGAAGCACGGAATAGGAATAACAGGCAGTCGCAATCTCATAATTTTTATCTACCATTCTTTTTCTTCGTATGGACGACTTTAACACTTCTTTCACACTTTGAACTGCTTTATTATTCAAGTATCCGTCAATAGAAACCAGGTCAAACCCTTTGGGCTCGATATCTCTGACATAGGTATCGTAGCGGTTGATCAGTATCGGTTTTTTAAAGTAAACGGCTTCAAGGAAGGCATTCCCGAACCCTTCTGATAGGCTGGGAAATGTTACAAAATCTGCATGGGGATAAACATTCCACAAAGAATATTTCTTCTGACGATCTCCATTGTTTTTCCACGGGCTGGCTATATGGCTTTCCGCAATTCTTAGATCTACGCCATGGTCGGATGCGTGTTCTTTAATCCACTCGAAATATTCAAAACCCTCGTCTCCACTTTCATGGGTAATAACCAGTTTGCAGCGCTTATTATCCAAGGCTCTAACCAGTTCAATGGCAAGTTCTATCCCTTTTCTCCTTATAACGCGTGTGGGCTGCAAAATCATTATGTGATCATTGTTCAAACCAATTTTTTTGCGAAACTCTTCGGTTCGTTTATCATTTAAGGGTGGCTTTTCAAAGTCCAGGACATTGGGAATAATGGTTGCCGAAATCCCTCTGCGATGTGCCAGTTCCTTCTGGGCGGCCGAATTAATAACGACATGTTCAATGTTGGAAAGGTCGGGAGGAAAAGCCATGTGAAGATATTCACCAACAGCGTTCACGGAGAAATGAGTCCTCTCCCACCAAAAATCATGATGATGAGCAATGGTGGGAATCTGTGTTTCCGAAATGTATTCTGCTAAAGCGATCCCTAAAGGTATATTCATCGGGATAGAAAGAGCGTTTTCAACGACCAAAAGCTCGATGTTAAACTGCTCGACAAATTTTTCCAGTTTTAATTTTAAATAGGATCTTAAGGTGTGAATCGATTCGGTTACGGAAGATTTTCTCTTTTTTTCTCCTAAAACCCTCTCATTGATCCATATATTTTTTTCATTCTTAAAATGCGCTTTTCGGACAAGAAAACTTTTTTCCTTTTCTCTATCCAATTCCCCGGCAAACCAGAAACAGCTGTGTCCGCTTTTTTCAAAAACCTCAGCCCATTTGCTCGATTCTAAAGAAACCCCGTCTGTTCCTGCAAACCGTGTTGAAACGAATCCAATATTCTTTTCCATCTCTAATCCTTAAGTATAATATTTGAAGTCCGGAAAGCATGAATATCAAGCATGTTAAAAATTAATTGTAAGCAATATTTATACCAATTTGACTGCTTTATCGTATACAGTTAATTTTCAGATAGTTATCTAAAATCTGCCCTTTCTTTGTCCAGAATATTGGGAACAAAATACCCGATTTATGTCATTGTAGGAAAAGTTTTACATAATTTTTTGACGTTTTCGTAAAAAGACATCACTCCAGTGAAAACCGGAGTTTTATAGTAATTCTCATAAATATGTTCCGTTTTAATTGTTATATCCAATCATTTATGGCATCAGTAAGATATTTGCCTTACTGTTATGATTGCCCCGATGACTAACGCAGGCAGGCGACTTCATCTTTCGCTGTGTAAGAAATAAACTGAATGACTATTTTTATTATATTTTTTATGCGTTACAGGTTGGCTCCAATTGTCTGTTTTTATAATCAAACTCCCCGATTCCTACGATATTTAATATCTGTTTAAAATATCATTTACTTAACATGCCTACCACATAGGGCCCGTCAGGGGCCACCACCACATTGGTGTGGCTTTTGAGCAGTTGATCGACAGTTTTCTGAACGTTTTCGATTTTGATGATATTTGTCTTTTCTAGTTCGGCTTGGGAAAGACCCGGTGAGTAGACATATACCTCTCCTGCATGATCCAGAACCTGATAAATGATCTGAGCGCACCATTGGTCGATGACAAAATCCTTTGGATCACAGTAGCCGTCAACAAATTCCTGAGGACTGCAGACAGATTTCATGATACCGCAGAACTCATTGCTTCCCAAACCCTCGCGGCACCCGCACACCACCACAATCGTTCCTCCTTTTTTAAGGATATCCTTGGCCGCTATCATCGCCTTGCTAATTTGATAAAAGGTCGCATCCAGAGGATACCCGCCACCAGAGGTGATAACCATATCCACTTGCTCATCCACCTGGGCCGTGGAATGCTGGTAAACCATTTTGCAACCGGCCAGATGGGCATGGTCGTAATGCCCGGCAAAGACACCGGTAACCTCCCTTTGCTTATTAATGACCACATTAAGAATAAAATCGACACCAGCCAACTCCGTTACCCGAAGGCCATACTCGTGAAAGGGGTTGCCTTCTAAAAGGCAGTTTTTCACCTTGGGGTGATCGATTATTTTAAAAGAGTGCATGATCTTCATGGTCTCATAGCTGGAGATCCCCGGTAGTATAGCTTTGCGTCCGCCTGAATAGCCAGCATACATATGAGGTTCGATCAAGCCGGTCAATATTTTTAGATCCGCATCCAGATAGTGCTTGTTGAGTTCGATGGGCGCACCCTCGATCTCGTCAATCTTGCGATACACTTCAGCCTTTCTGCAGTAATGGTTTACAATCTTGTAGTTATCCATTATCTCTTTGCTTACCATGGATTCCAACTCTTCGCCTTGATTGGAACGGTGCATGCCGGTTGCGATTAAGATCGTAATTTCGGATCTCTTGATTCCGCTCTCTTCAAGGACTTTGAGAATCGGGGGCAGAATAATTTTATTAGGTACCGGACGCGTAATATCAGAAATCACCACGCAGGCATTCTTTTTTCCACTGGCAAGATCCTTTAACGGTAGACTCTCAATAGGATCAGCCAGTGCGTGACGCACGGCACCAACCGGATTGGGAAGGGGTTCTGCCGGTTCCATCTCGAGAACTTGTACAGAATCGGGTAAATTTAAATCGACTGTCTTTTCTCCGCACAGGAGTTTTATCTCTTGCTCAGCCATGTCACAACCTCCTTTTTAAATTAAAAACTCTGTTCTCTCTAGTGAAGTGCTTGTTTACTTCATCTTTGCAGCTGATTTGAAAGCCAAGCAGCTGTCATATAACACTTAATTCCGTATACTAAGCAGACAGAATGAGCGTATCGTGTGGGGTGCTATTAACGCCGTTTTTTTCTTCATGGTCGCAATACCCCATTTGTTTCCGTATGCGCAATATATCTTTTTCTTTGGGAGGAAAAGGAAAGTTGCGAATATCCGGGCCTGGCCTGGAATTGGCATAAGGTCGGTTGCAGGCCACCTGGCCGTCATAACCTTCACAACCGCTGGTTCTAAAGGGCTCACCGCTGTCGATAATATGATTAAGTTTTTCCGGGGAGAGACCAAAATCCATTAACCGGCCCGTATCATCATAGATAAAGCTTTTACTACGGATAATATTTTCATCGATTACATACCGGGCAAGCTGTATGCGACGGTAATGATCTATTTCCGGCATTATGTGGTCCGACATAGCCGAGTCAGCTTCCGGAAAAAATGAAAATAAATGGGTCCATCCTCCCATATCATGAACAGTCTGGATTACTTCTACCATTTCCCTTTCGGTTTCTCCCATTCCCACCATGAAATGAGAACCGGCATTTCTTTTGCCAAAAATTTCAATGGCCTCATAAAGGCATTTAAAATAGGTATCCCATTTGTGGGGACCACTAACACCAAAACCGCGAAAGCGGTCAAACAACTCCGGAGTCGCCAGGTCAATGGCCACCCCTAGCTTGTCGGCACCGGCGGCATGAAAGGCTTGCAGATCATGGCGGGATACGATGGTGGGTGATACAAGAATAGAAACCGGGACATTAAAACTGTTTCGCAGCTGCCGGCAAATCGCCTTAGTATCTTCCACAGACCGTTTGTTTGTCACCATGGAAATACAAATCCGTTTAACCCGATTTAATCTTGCTAAAATTCTTTCAATGATATCGTCAAGGCTGTAATTGGACCAGGTCACACGAATAAAGCTTTTTTCTCCGTATTCACCTTTGCGTTTGTTTGACAAACCACAATATGCACATCGGGCAGCACATCCACTGCTGTAGTTCAGCAATAAATTAATACAGTACAGCTTGGCTCCTCGATAAAACATTCCAGGTTTAAATCCCAGCGTCATGGCTGCAGCCAGACTCATGCGGAGGTATTGAGGACTCTCTTTTTGTTTAACGGCTTCCATAGCCTTTTTCTCCTTTTGTCCTGCTCACAAAGTAATATTCATTGGTCTTTCAATTCATCTATCCGGTGGCTTCCGATCCGCTGTTTCCGGTTAATTCCAGCTGTCTGTTGTAGCCAGAGGAGGTACCGAACAACACGTTGGCTGAAATTGTATCTTAAGGCCATAAGCCTTGGCACGAGCCAGCACTTCTTCGGAGGGCAGAGCCATTCGATTGACACCGGCATCGAGGGCCAATTCTTCCAATCGGCTGTTACCCCGCTGCCGCGCACACCCCAGGCTGATTGGGACTCGGGACAAACGGATACGTGCCTCGGCAATGATATCCGCCACCTGTTCTGCCGGTGGTGAAATATTACGGGCCATGGGCGTACCGGGAATTGACATCAACGAAACAATTACCAATTGGGCTACATTAAAATTCGAAATCATTTTCACCGCTTGGTATTCACCTCGAATACGGCCATTGCCAATGCCGCACACAATGTGAGGTACCATTGGAAGACCGGCCGCTTCCAGAGATTCCATGGACGAAACGATCCGCTCAACACCGAAAGGCACATGGTAAACACTCTGAAACGTTTCGTCATCTCCGATCACATCGATAAGGGCCTGGTCTACACCGGCCTGTTTAAGCTGCCTGGAGGTGGCCGCATCTATCATTCCACAATGAACTGAAACAAACAGGTTGGTGGAGGCTTTAATCATTTCGATGGCCGGTATGAAACTTTCCCACGGTATGGACCCGTCTGGTCTACATCCGCCGCTGATTAAAACCCCCAAATGGCCCTGTTTTTCCAAATCAAGGCAAATGGTTACCAGATCTTTCGGGGTTATAGCCGGCTTCATAGAAGCCAAAATTTTCCCCTGGCAGTGATCACACTTCAAATCGCATGCATCACCGGTGACAGAGACAGCCGGGTAGCGCCCGGTATGACCGTTGAGTCTAAACATTCCTGGAAGATAAAAGGTGATACATTTACCCAGATGTTGCCAGGACAGAGCGCGTGCCCTGTTAAGCCGTTTTCTTATATCAGGCATAATATTCTCTGTATGCCACCCAGCATTTTTGTATGGTGGTGTTAAAGTTATTCCATTTGTCCTCCATCTGTCGACGCCTCTGGTGTGCCCGACTCAGGGTGTCTTCCATCAAATCCCGCCACTCTTCGTCATACTGTTTTAGTAGAGCAATATCCTGATTTTTTACTGCTCGCCCGGCCCATTTCCCAACCATCCGACCGCCAATGATTGCAGCAAAAATACCAGCACCGGTAATAGGGTGGGTGTGACCGGCTGCATCTCCTACCAATGCAATACGACCGTAAACCGATTTCCGCACAGGTTCTGCAGGTATCCATCCGGCGGAATAGGCTAACGGTTTACCATTAATTTTATTTTCGGATTTCAGGCCGGCGACAAATTTATCCAAAAGCATTCTGATTCGCTCTGATGAACCCGGTTTTTTTTTTAATCCTAAACCCACGTTGGCCACCTGGCCCTTTGGAAACAACCACCCGTATCCTGCATAATAATCGGGATGGAAATAGACTTCTGTGTGGTCCAGAGGATTGTTCAACACCATAGTCAGTTGAACTCCGCGAACCATTGTGCGGTTGACTGCGCCAACCCAACGGCCGACGGTGGAATGAGGCCCGTCAGCACCGATAACAATCATCGGATGTACGAGATGATACCGACCGTTTTTCTCTCTGAGAATAACGGCTCCAGAATCCAAAACAGCCACAGCCCGTGTCGAAGTCATCAGCTGAGCCCCATCATCCTTTGCTGCTTTAACCAGGGTCTGATCAAACCGGTCACGGTGGATGATATATCCCGGGGCACAGGTAACGGTTGCCGGTCCATTAAAGCGATGGGTTTTCATGCCCTTGACCGATTGGGCAACAAATCGTCGGCCAAGGTTAAGTTTTCCCAAAAGCAAGGCAGGGATATATTCGGCGCATTGCACCGGAACGCCGATGGCACCCCGGCGCTCAACCAATAAAACGCTCGCACCCCGCCTTGCTGCAGCGCGGGCTGCGGTAGCACCTGCCGGACCGGCTCCTATTACCAATACATCACAATGCAGTTCATCCATTATATCATTCCATGCTTCGATGCTTCACTGTCACTGGCCTGCAAGACCGTTTCCAGAAGATCCAGGTTAAGCATGGTCTGGTTCTCAAAGCTTCCCGTATAGGCTTTTTTGGCCTGATCCAGGTCATAGCAGGTAGTATCATCGATATCGAGCAGGATTCCGGGCATCCGGCTTCGCTTAAAATCGTCTGCGTGTTTGGCATAAAAGGGCTGGCAGCAACAGCCGATATAAGCTTTAACTCCTTTGTCCTTTAAACGCGTCAACTCGGCCCACAAATCCTCAAAGCTGATAATACTGATCACTTTCAGTTTAAGCTTTCGCCCTAATTTCCAGGCAGGGCCAATGGTGCACGTTTCCTGACCGCACACCTTACACCCTTTGGCATAGCGCAGGTCACATTCGGTAAATTTAGCACAATAGGGCAAAAGGAGCACAGAGGGGTCTTTATGCAAAATCTCTTCAAACGAGCCATTGGTAACGGATATCAGGTTGCAATGTTCCAAGGGGATTCCGAACTTAGTAATTTCGATTTTTTCAAACGCTTGCTCCAGAGGTTGAACAAAGTCATCTAAAGTCATCCCCGGAATGGTGATTCGCCCCTGGTCGAAAAATTGCCGGATGACATTGAGAAGCTGTTCCCGATCCAGCGGCATCCCGCGCAATGCGTGCTCCAAATCGTATAACGCCCGGCTGGGAAAAGAGAGGAAATCTCCGGTAATATAGATATCCTTTAATCTCCGCTGGGAAAGGTTGACTGCCAGGGTAAAACGAACCATACCGGCCTTTGACTTATAAGAAGATTGAATCCCTTCTCGCTTTTGAAATCGTGGTTGAACCTTGTCGATCCACTCCCGGGAACGATAGCGCTCCTTTTTACTCTCAAACAGATTCTGTTCCTGGGACGTTAATCCACCGGGCACCAATTGAATGTCCAAATGCTTTTCAAATCCGTTCCAAATGGCGGTCTTGATGTGGAGCAGATCCGGGGTATGGCCCAACTCCCAATTGAGACAGGTCACCCGCTGTTTGACTGAATCGATCTCTTTGGCCTTAAGCTTTTCCACCGGTATATGTAACGCCCTTAGCATGGTATCTACATCAAAATCGACCAACATGGTCCCTTGGAACATAAAGGCTTCCTCTGATTCGGTCCCGCCTGTGCCGGAGATTTTACGCCCATTGATTTCAATATCGTTACGGGGTCGAAATTCAGCCTCAAGCCCCAATTGGTCCAGCGCCGTTACGACCGGTTGACACAGTGTTTTAAACAAACGATTATTTGGGATGGTGATATCAAAAAACGTTTTGTCGCAATAGACTTCCCAGCCAAGCTGGTTTTCGTCAAAAAAGATAGCACCCCCACCTGTGATACGCCGATTAATATCGATGTTGTTTTCCCGGCAATACTCCAGACGGATCTCTTGTTGTATGGCCTGATGGTAACCGACAAGAACCGCACGTGGTTTAAACTGCAAAAAGCGGATGGTATTTTGAGTAACTCCTTGTCCTTTGAGTTCCAGCAAAGTCTCATCAAGTGCCATATTGTCTGCCGCTGTCATCGGCGGGGTATCAAGCAAACGCCATTTTGTCATAATGAATCACATTCTGAATAATAGTTGTTCCTTGCCCGGGAAAGCCAGCCTTGCCGGAACCGGTTCAAAGCATTATCTGTTTAAAATCTTCGATGATAGAAGCAAAGAGAGTGCCGTTGCTTCAGTTTACTGCAAGTGGTAGTCAATCTGAACGTCACCGGCCAGAACTTTACCGACCTCACACAGGCGAGCTGATTGGAACAGAATTTTTCTCTCACGATCGCTTAGGGAGCCATCAATGTCCATTTCCACCCTAAAACGGTTCTCGCCATCACCATTGGTTTGATAATCCACCAAGGCTTGTAAACCCGCTATAGGAATTCTTTTGTTTTTGGCAACGGCATCCAGCGTCAGTACAATGCATGCGCCCAAGGCCTCCGAAAGCATTTGCATCGGACAGCCGATCTTATCCGTTGTTCGGTCATGACGTGAGATTTCAATACTTCGCTTATCGGTGGTGACTAGTGCATTTCCGTTTAAAAGCTTTGCCACTGTATGGTTTTTATGTTCCAATGATGCTGTTCCTGCCATAAATAAATAAAAGAGATCTTTGAAAAACAATCAGTTTTAAAGCATAGGCTTAGCTGTTCAAGTTCGAGGAAAACTGAAATTGGGTGTAAGAAAGCGTTTTTTAAAGACCTTTATAAGTAACAGTCCGTACCATCACTTCTCTTCTTTAATTTCAGTTGTTAAAGCTTTGCCTTGTGAATCACCTATCGTCTTAACCAAGCCGATAAGAAATATAATCAGAATTCCTGTGAGAGTAATCGGTACAACAAGAACAAAGGCATAGCTGGGTCTTTGAATCAATGATATGCATATAAAGGCAAAAGTTCCCAGAAAAGCCATTGCAGCCGCACCGGGTAAAAAATATTCCAGAAACGGTTTCAGCAGAATTTCCTCCCCTATTGAAAACATAAAGGTTAAATCTAATTTTTTATGGCTCGGCGCACCAATTGGGTAATATCCATAACCTCTAATGCCACCTTGTTTCTTTTGGCATAGGTCATCATTGTGCGCACACACTGCTGGCAGGCGGTGATAACGGCCTGTGCACCGGTCTCCAGGATTTCATCAATTTTTCCTTTGGCGATGTTGGTGGACAGATCTGCGTCGATCATTTCCAGGTTTCCGCCACCGCCGCAACAATTGCAGTTTTCACGGTTGTTGGGAAGCTCAATAAATTCTACACCGGGGATCGATCGGATCACCTCCCGGGGAGTGTCAAAAGTTCTGGTACCGCGCCCCAGATCGCACGGGTCGTGATAGGTAACCTTAAAGGGTAGATTGCTAAGCGTAAGATTTTTGCTTTGTATCATTTCCAGCAGGTATTGGGTACTGTGGAAAATTTCAATTCCATATTCCTTATACGGATAATGCTCTTTCCACATCTCATAACAGGAGGGGCATGTGAAAACAACTTGTTTGGCACCCCTTTCCATAACCGCTTTGATATTATGTTCGACAAATTCCTGAAATAAATCCTTTAACCCCGCGCCTATGAGCGGAAAACCGCAACACCACTCATCTTCACCCAAAAGAGTGAAATTGACTTCGGCTGTTTGGAAAATTTCGACCAGGGCAATGGGAATCTTCTGGGCAACCGGGAAATAAGCGGCGGTACAACCTGTGAAATAAAGCACATCTGCCTTGTCCCGGATGAACAGATCCTCCGGAGGATCCCGCATATCTTCCACCCACTCGGCCCGCTCTTCGTTGTCTTCGTCAAAAACATTATGGCTTTTTTTCAGGTTATCCCGGATCATGTTGATCTTTTTAGGGTAATGCTTGGAATCAACCAGATCTTTTCGAAGGGAAATCCACAAATCCTTCAGTTGAATCCCAACTGGGCAGACTTCTTGGCAATTTCCGCATAAAGTGCAACGAAACACCGTGCTGCTATAGTTTTTCAACTCCTCATCGGATGGACCTTTTTGTCTGAACAGCCAGCGGTAAAGTCCGGTTCTGCTTCTTAAGATTTGCGTGAGGCCTTTTATGCGGTATAGTGCGGAAAGCTCTCCATCTTGAGAAGCAGACACTGCCGGACAAACGTCGGCGCACGACTGGCAGTTAGTGCAGGCCGACATCCCCAGAATCTGCCTCATGCTGAAATTTGGATTGGACATGACTACTCGTCTTCCTCTGCGTATTTCTCAATGTCTGCCAAAATCCATTCTTCCACTGCTTCAGGTGTATGGATCAAATCTTCGAGTTCCGCCATGTCGTCGGGCTTAATCCTGAAAATCCACCCGTTGCCGTAACCGTCCTCGTTGACCAGTCCGGGATTTTCTTCCAGCTCCTCATTCACGGCCACCAACTCACCATTGACCGGGCCGTAAACCTTCCCTAGCCATTTGCCTGATTCCACCTTAGCAAATTTTTTACCAAGCTTAATCTTTTTTCCCTCATCCGGCAGCTGAATATAGACAATTTCTCCGGCCATTTTTTGAGCAAAATCATCCATGCCCATGATCAGTTCATCCCCATCTGCTTTTACCCAAAAATGATTTTTTTCATAATACAAATCATCCGGCAAATTATATCCCTGAATCTCCATTCGTATTCCTCCTATCATTTAAAAGTCGTCAATTGCCTGCGGCATTTTACTGCTGATATCGATTAATAGATGCAGAATCTAAGCCTTATTCGGCATCTTCCATGAGCTCATTGATGAATTCGGTGGTGTTACAGATCCTGATCTTTTGCTTGCGCAACTTGGCTTGTGACAGGTTATGTATGCATGAGTTGCATTCAGACAGCAACACATCCGCTTTGGTTTCCAGAGCCTCGGCTAAACGTCGGCGAGCCATATCCAGAGAGTTTTTTGGGTAGGCCCCGCGAACCCCGCCGCCGGATCCGCAACATAGCGAATTGGCGTGATGGTGCTCCAGTTCCACAAAATCCGACGTTATTTTCCGGATGGTTTGCCTGGGTTCCTCATAAATCCCACAATGTCTGCCCAAATCGCAGGGATCATGGTAAGTGACACGCTTTTTGGTGCTAACGTTCAGGTCAAATCCAGCTAAAAATTGAGTGATGTGAGACACTTTTAATCCTGCATCTTTCAGCCTGTCATACTGAGATTTCTCGTTAAACGTCCTGAAACAGTAAGGACAACCGGTAATCACTGTCTTGGCACCCGTGGCCAAGATAAGATCTATATTTTTTTTCGCGAGATTATCGTTGATTTGGTATCCCACGTCTTCAAGAACACCGCTGCAGCAAACCTCATCGATCAGGGTGTAATCCACTTCGAGACGATCCAGAAGATCCAGGGTAGCCATGGTGGACTCATCCTCCCGGTAAGAGCCCACGCAACCGATAAAATAAACATATTTTGCCTGTTTGTTTCTCTCTCTTTCAAAGTCCTCAGGTTCGTCTTCAGCATAAATATTGGTGTGCTGTTGAAGCACTTTATTCATACCGGTGAACGCCGGGTGGCAAGATCCGATATGTACCATATCCTTTCGGGCCTGTTTGATAATTTCAGCCACATTCACCCCTGACGGACAGTTTTCAAAACAGCTTGCACAGGTAGTGCACTGGAAAAAGGTCTCGATCAGTTCATCGGAAAAGTCGATTTCCCCGTCCATAATCTCCTTTAAAAGCAGCATTTTTCCCCGGGCATTCAAGGCCGGGCGCAATGTGGCCCCAAAAGCGGGGCATACCGACTGGCAAAACCCGCAACGGGAGCATTTCAAGATCTGTTCTCTGTATTTTTTCGCAAAATCGTACTTGGTTTCCATAATTTTCCTTAAATAAAGAATTGTTTGCAGTAGATATATAAACTCTGATTCTTCAGCTTCCTGATATTCCCAGGCCCATTTTACCTGGGTTGAGAATATTGTTGGGATCAAACACCTGCTTGACAGTACGCATGGTTTCCATTTCCACGGTATCATGCTCCAGGTTCATGAACGGCGCCTTGGAAATGCCGATCCCATGTTCGCCCGTTAGCGTGCCGTTTAATTCCACGGTCAATTTAAAAAGATCGGCCACCGCCTCTTCCACCCGAACCACCTCCTCGGGATTGTACCCGTCATAAAGAATCTGCGGATGCAGATTGCCGTCGCCCGCATGACCGAAGGTGGCGATTTGCAATTGATATTTCTCGGCGATCCTGCCGATGCCCCTAAGCAATTCGGCAATTTTGCCCATGGGCACGGTAACATCTTCCAGCACAAAATGGGTTTGAATCCGGGCTAAAGCAGCGTAGGCGGATTTACGGGCTTTCCATAGCTCCAAAGCTTCCTCAATGGAATTGGCCTGTGTGATTTCCAGTGGATTATTCTGTTCGAATACTTTGATTATTTTAGACAACTGGAAGTCGGTCTCGGCCTGAGTATAGCCGTCGGTTTCTACCAGTAACATGGCTTCTACTTCGGGTAGATCAAGATTGGTGCTCTGATTAATGGCCTGGATGGTGGGCCGGTCCATAATCTCCATGACGGATGGTATGATACCTGAAGACATCACCTGGGTCACGGCTTGGCCGGCGTTTTCCAGGGTTTCGAATGTTGTTACGGCGGTACTACTGGCCGTGGGCTTGGGGTTGATCTTCAAGGTAATTTCGGTCACCACACCCAGGGTGCCTTCGGAACCGACGATCAGGCTGGTCAAGTCATATCCGGAGACACATTTGATGGTGGATGACCCCGTGCGCATAATACGGCCGTCGGCCCGAACCACCTCCAGGCCCAATACATAATCACTGGTGGTTCCATATTTGGCACCTTTGACGCCGCCTGCGTTGGTGGCCACATTACCGCCCAAAGTACAGACGCTGCCGCTGCCTGGATCGGGAGGGAATAAGAATCCAAAAGGTGCCAGGGCCTTATCTAGGTCGGCATAAACCACCCCCGGCTGCACAACCGCCAGACGGTCTTCAATGCTGATCTTGATTATTTTGTTCATGCGATTCAAATCCAGCACAATTCCGCCCTTCACCGGCACCGCCATGCCGGAAAGGCCGGTCCCCGCTCCTCGGGGAATAATCGGAACTTTTTTTGCGTTGGCTAACTTGAGTATTTCAGAAATCTGCTCCGTAGACTCCGGCCAGACACCACAAGAAGGTCTGTGTTTGTGCTCTGATGAATCATACGAGTAAGAGACCAGGTCGATGAGGCTCTCCGTAAAGTTTTTTTCACCCACAATATCAGTGAGGGCCTGCTTTATTGCACTATCCATAACGTGCTCCTTATTTATAACCTTTTTGTTATTTGAGAGCGAATGATTATCAGTGTATTTCATCGTGTGCTTTTGATTTTCATTGCTCAACTCCCATTATTTATCCTGGTTAGCGTGTTTTGTTACTGCATTCATTAATAGTATCACAGGCGCCAGGATGATATGCATCAATCGGCTGAATGGCAAATAAGCAACAAATGCGCCGGTTAAAATAGCATGAATGTACCACACATATCCATACATTTCGCTTAATCCGGTCCAACCTGAAAACAATTTACTGATTAAATAGCCAATCACCGAGTAACCGCTGTCCATATGTGTTCCTGTCATGGCGATCCGCAATGCCTCCAAGATAAATCCCACAATCACAATTGATCCGATCAGGCCCAGTGCCAGTCGATCCTGTTTCGGTAATCCCGGTGCCCGATCTCCCTTTCCAACATTTCCGCGTATAAACGCCATCACAAGGCCGACTGCAATCATCAATCCGGTCAAATCAAACAAAAATGCCGTTACCGGATGATACTTGTCTACCATGACCCAGGTCAGGGGCCAATCCTTGAGCCATAGTGAAGCAAAAAGTCCAACGATTCCCCAGATGAATCGAATGACAAAAGGAATAAAAATCAAGCTGTGGATCACCCAACGGGTACCCGAACGTCTGTAAAGCCTCCTTTGCAGAAATATATCGTAAAACAATGTCTTTATAATGGAAATAAATTGGGTCAAAAAACCGGTTTTCACACCAGCCAGCTGCAGTGAAAAGGCCTTTTTCAAAGAACCTGCAGATTTGTCCCCATCCATGGAGCCTGAAAGCCAGACAGATGAGGCCATGGCAATACCCACCAGAAATATCAGCAAAGCGACGACAGTGGTGGTGTCTTTGAAAGAGAAGGTCGCCGCATGGCAGGGCATGCAAATAATACTTTTCGGCGGCAGAAGCATAGATGACGCACCAATTTGATTTGATTCAAAATGACACCTCGCGCAGGCGGTGTCATCGGTTATGGCCATGTTATGTACGGTAGACATGGGCCCTGAACCCGGTTTGGCAATTTTTTCCCACCCAACAATCTTTGTCCCCGAAGTCCTCACGGCTGCAACCCCGCCGAGGTGGCATGCTTCACAGGCAACTCCGCTATGGGCATCATGGGCAATTTTCTCATCGTGTGGAGTGTGACAATTATGGCAATTCTCACGGGTTTGATCACCGTGTCCATATTCCGCCGATTTGGGGTGGCACACCATGCAGTCGATTCTGACATGGGACCAGGTCGGATACTCGGATGGATCCAGTTGAGGAATACGCCATGCCTTCATGCGATCTTTTTCTCTTATCTCTGAAGCATGGCAGTGAAAACAGAATTTTGTGATTTTTTGTACGCGTTGCGGGTCTTTTGCCGCAACTGCTTGATGGCAGGACATGCAGGGCTGATCATCCTCGGGCAGGGATGACCATTCTATGGCGGCGATGTCATGGGCAGCATCCACTTTATCCAAATAGTGGGGATTATGACAGCCAATACAGTCTTTGTATTTTTCGGGATCATCGACCTTCTTCTCACCGTGAACACCATTTTCTAAGGCTTCCGAAGTATCTTCGTGACAGGATAGGCATGATTTTGTCTTGATTAAATCTTTAAGACTGGCGTTAACCTGATTGGGATTGGGATGAAGAGCTTTCGCGCTAATGTCATCATGACAATCAGTACAGTTTAATTCACCGTGGGCAGAATCGTAAAAGCGCCGGGCATCAATCAGCCATGAAGCTTCAGATAGCTGAATAGAACACTGAATAGATATTATTAGCGCGCCTGCAAAAAATATGGCTTTACTATAATGCATTATGCTAAATAAGACGCTGTACTGATTTTTCATTTACTAATAACTCCGGACTTTATGTATTTCCCTCAATCCGACATACCTCTGGTAGAATAAGGCAACTTTTTGTATCTGTTTCACTTCAAGGGTGGATGATAGCCGTTGTATTATAATCTAATGGAGTTAGAATTCGATTAACGCTATCTGTTCCAATATCCCGTAAACAGATGTCTGATGACTCCCAATTAAGCATTCTCGCTCAAATGGTGTTGTATCTATTCCATATTTTTACTTTAATTGGAATGTTTGCCATGGACATCGACATGGGCATTGATCTTATTTGACTCTATTTCAATACCTTCCACGGCTTCCAGGGAGTACGGCACTCCCCTCCCGGCTGGCCCCAGATCCACATCGAGGCGACAGGTCTGATAGGACACTTCGGCCAGGATGGTTAGCGGGCTTGCCCATGCACCAACAAACAGAGCAAAAATGATTAATTTTGTTTCAAAACTCATAGTCTTTAAAACAATGTACCCTTTTATATCTTAATATTGACTGGACTTACAGTTAAAATCTGTTTTCCCTTTTTCTGTAAACTTAGAGACATTAGCCCTAACTGCGTAACTTACGTTTCTTAACCATAGGCGATTGCCGGCAGCCAGATCACTAACTGAGGCCAGATGGCAACAATGAGCAATCCGATGAGCTGCAAAATGATAAACGGAACCACTCCCTTATAGATGTGAATCAGTTCCACCCCTTCAGGGGCCACACCTCTGAGATAAAATATGGCAAACCCCACAGGAGGTGTCAGAAACGATGTCTGCAAACTCACCGCAACCAAGATACAGAACCAGATCAATGCAGGATCATCGATCACCCCATAGCCGTTGACCTCGATACCTAGGCTGGAAACAACCGGAGCCAGGAGCGGCAGTACAATCAGCGTTATCTCGATCCAATCAAGAAAGAAACCGAGCAAGAAGACAGAGCCCAAAATGACTGCCATGACACCGTATGGGCCCAATGGAAGCCCCGTAAGAGCCCGCTCTATCAATTCATCTCCCCCTAATCCTCGCAGCACCAAGGCAAAGCAGGTGGCACCGATGAAAATGCCGAAAATGTAACCGGTGGTGTTGAAGGTACCATAAGTCACTTTTTTTATAACCTGAAAATTAACCCTTTTGTTGAAGGCCGCAAGAACAGTGGCACCCAAAGCGCCCACGCCACTGGCCTCCGTAGGTGTGGTAATGCCTGCAAAAATAGATCCCAACACCGCTATGATAAGCCCTCCTGTTGGTAGCACCGCCTTAAAGACTTTCCAAACAACCTTAATGGAAAATGGACGTCTTTCATCAGAAAGAGGAGCTTTGTCGGGCTTGAGATAGCAGTACAGTAAAATAAAGCCAACATACATGGCACCGAGGATCACACCTGGAAAAACTGCGCCCATAAACAGATCGCCAACGGAGAGGCCTAACTGGTCTGCCATGATAACCAACATGATGCTGGGAGGGATGAGGATGCCCAAGGTCCCAGCCCCGCAAACAGTCCCTACGGCCAGGGGTTTATCATAGCCCTGCTTTAACATGGTCGGAACTGATAGCAGGCCCAGGAGCACAACGGATGCGCCGATGATTCCGGTTGATGCAGCCAAAATAACACCGATAAGCGAAACGGTAACAGCAAGACCCCCGCGAACCTTACCGAACAGATCCTGCATGGAACTCATCATCTTTTCTGCAACACCTGACTGATCTAGCATAAGGCCCATAAATATAAACATGGGAACAGCCACCAGGACCCAATTATCCATCAATTTAAATATCCGATTGACCACCATCCCGATATAAAAAAAATTCAGGCCGGTTCCCGCGTCCAGATAGATATCCGCCAGGTTGCCCACAAGGGCAAACAAAGCAGACACTCCGGCAAGGACCAATGCAATGGGGTAGCCGGTAAACAACAGACCAATAAAGGTCAAGAACATTGCAATAACCAGATAATCACATATTTCCATCTTGGTGCGTTTCCTTCCTTAGACTTTTATTAAATAGAAATGTGAGACTCCTTATTATTCTTGATATTGCACCCAGACCCAATAGACCAAAACCAACGAGAAGAAATGATTTAATGATATATCGAGCGGGTAGCCCTATCGGGGAGTCTGAACGCTCTCTGACGTGCCATGAATCCATAACAAAATCCCAGCCATGCACGAGTATAATTACAATTATAGGCATCAGGAGAAAGAGGTGACCGAAAAGCTCAACCCGTTCCTTATTTCGCTGGGAAAAACGGTCATGCAGGAGGTCCAATCGAATGTGAGTGTCTTCAACAAGGCAATAGGAAAGCCCGATCATGATACCCACGGCATAAAGATGCCACTGAAGTTCCTCGAGGACAACGAGGCCTGTCCCAAAAACGTAACGTAAAACGACTTGAAGGATGATCACCATGACTAAGATGGCGTTGAACCATGAAAAGTACTGTCCGATGCGTCGGATTAATTCATCCATCGCATTGCAGATCCTTGGCGCTTTGAAAGTTTTTTCGTTCATGTAAAACTCCCTCCCTCCACCCGCCCCCTCTACAAAAGAGGGGGTATGGAGGGACATTACTAAAATAGTCTATTGTATTGATTATTTACCTGGTTTTGCACGCGGCAGGAATCCCAAACCTGACCAATAGGCATAGTCTTCATGAAAAGCTGAAAAGTCATCCCAGACCTTTTTGAAAAATGGATCTTTACTTTGTTCCTCTGCAACTTCAAGCCATGCCTTCTTAAACGTACCCAGCATTTTATCAGACCAGTACATCGTTTTTACACCACGTTTTTCCACATTCTCTCTGATGACTTTGCCTTGAATCGCTTCGGTATGGGCGAAACAGTCAGTAACGGAAGCCTTACAGATCACCTCGAGAAGCATCTTTTGTCGCTCGCTCATTTTATTCCAGACATCCTTGTTGATGAGCAACTCGAATGTAGTGGCCTGCTGGTGCCAGCCTGGAAAGTAGTTATATTTTACGACTTTGTGAAAGCCCAGTCTCTGGTCGATGGCAGGCATGGAAAATTCGGTGGCATCGATGGCTTTTTTCTCCAGAGCAGGAAAGATCTCACCGCCAGGCAACAAGCTTGTCTGTACGCCAAGCTTCTGCATGGCCGCACCGCCCAGACCGAAAAAGCGCATCCGCATGCCTTTAAGCTGCTTTTTTGATTTGATAGGAGCCTTAAACCATCCGGAGGTCTCGGGCGCGATAATGGCGGCTAGTAAGACCTTTACGTTAAATCCGGACCGATCGTACATTTCCTGATACAGTTTCATTCCGTTGCCATAATAAAACCATGCCAAGTACTCACCCGCTTCCGGACCAAAAGGAACGGCTGAGAACAAAGGTGCAGCGGGCAGCTTGCCTGCCCAATAGCCGGCCGTGGCATATCCGGCGTTGATCTTTCCTTTTGAAACAGCGTCGAGGATCTCGAATGGAGCCACTAACTTTTTTGGTTCATAAACCTTCATTTTAAGAGCACCGCCGCTTACAGTGTCTATTCTATTTGAAATATAAAGAATGGCATCACCCAGGCCGGGCAAGGCTGTTGAAAAACAAACGGGTACATGCAGTGTTACTTTCTTCTCTGCCAGGGCAGTGCCTGAAAACACCGAAAAAATGGCTACAAATAAAAATAAAATGACAGTCACGAGAGTAATTCTTTTCTTCATTTCATGGTCTCCTTTCATTTCCATAATCGATATTGATTGGTTATACTAAATTTTTCTTTATCTTTTATTTCATCCGCTTAAATATATCACCCCCCCTTTTTTTAAATTGGTTTAATGGTATTACCAAATACCAATTCTGATGTCAAGTAAAAACCAAAAATTATTAAGCGTCGTTTAATCCGCTTGTGATGGAAATAAAAGGTAAACTCTAACTGGTCGCAAAGGATCTCTTTTTCCATGAAGACTTTGCAGGGCTATAAATGATTTCCTTTGCCAATAGGAGACTACAATGTTTATGATATGAAAACCTAAGAAAGAAGGATGCAGGGACATTTTTTTGGTATATTTAAAATAGAATTCGATTTCTTTGGGTATGTCGTAACATATTTTTTAATTTTCTTGATTTTTATTTTATAACGTGGCAAGATATTTTATCTGTATGGTTATAATAAATTTTGGTAATACCAATTTACATCTATTAATATAGAATTTTTTCCCATGTTTAAAAAAATATCAGCACGAAAGATTTCTGATGAAATCATTGAGCAATTCAAGGAACTCATAAGTAAAGGCGAACTCAAACCGGGTGATGAGTTACCGTCCGAAAGAGAGATGGCCGAATCCATCGGAGTTAGCCGCCCACCCCTGCGCGAGGCCCTTAATGCGCTGAAGACCATGGGCTTTGTGGAAATCAAGCCCAGGAGCAAAATTGTCATCAAATCGATTACCGGTAAGTCTTTGGAAGAGCCTATCAGTCAGCTTATCGAAAATGATATTGAAAAGGTTTTCGAACTGTTGGAGATTCGTCGTGCCTTGGAGGGCTGGGTCGCCAGTCTCGCCACCGTGAGGGCCACCGTCGAAGAAATTGCGAACTTGAAACAAATCATCACCAAAGACCAGAAAAACTTTATGGAAGAGAGAGACGATGCCAAAACCGATGCCGATTTTCACATGGCTATCGCGGAAGCCTCCCACAACACCTTGGTGACCCATTTGATTTCAACTTGGTATAATTTGCTGTGGAAAACTCAACGGATGGCACGCAAAAAGATCTTCAGGCACAAGGGTAACCGCCAAACCATTAGCAACCAACACCTTGCAATTTTCAAAGCTATCGAAGCCGGCGACAAGGATATGGCCAGCCGAACTGCCAGAGAGCATGTGGATTTCGTCGATAGGGAGCTTCGACGTATCTTGTCCGAAGAGGCAGCTTAATAATCCCTTCCCTTCAATATAATTGAGGGATCGGGGAGTTTATCCTTAATGGTTTTTTAGGTGAGCTGTTTGTGTATTAGCGATTCTCAGAGGTTCGTCTGGGGTATCGCCTATTAGCCGGTACAAGTCTTAACAATAATATCAAGGAACTATCGTACGGCAGCTATCTCACTGAGATCAGATTTGAGCCAGCCCCAACAGATGGATTCCTACGTCGACGCTGATCGTCTCTACCTGTATAAGATTAACTCTGAAGATAGGGGGCGTGTACAGGGGAATGTAATCATTTGTTAAGACTTGTACCGGCTAATAGGCGATACCCCAGACGAACAGAGCGGAGATTGAAAAACTCCCCGACCCCTCGGTTAATTAGGAATGGCTTTCTTGAAAATTTGCCTGCATGCTTCACGTTCACTTAATCAAGACGGTAATTCGGTGCCTCTTTTGTAATAATCACATCATGGACGTGACTTTCACGCATTCCTGCCGCGCTTATCTTCATAAACCGGGCCTTTTCCCTTAGTTCTTCCAGGGTTCTGCTTCCCACATATCCCATTCCTGCCTTTAGTCCTCCGACAAGTTGATAAATATTATCGGAAAGAGTTCCCCTGTATGGAACACGTCCGACAATACCTTCGGGAACCAGTTTGTCTTCTTCACCCTGTTCACTTTGATAATACCTGTCCCTGCTCCCCTTTTTCATGGCTTCAAGAGATCCCATACCCCTGTACATTTTGTAACTGCGTCCCTGAAAAATGACGAGCTCTCCCGGACTTTCTTCAGTTCCGGCAAAAAGCCCGCCAATCATGACTGTATTGGCTCCCGCTGCAATTGCCTTTGTAATATCGCCTGAAAATTTTATCCCGCCGTCAGCAATGATCGGAACACCGGTTTTGCGCGATATCGGCATGCAGTTCATGATAGCTGTCATCTGGGGCACACCGATACCTGCAATAATACGGGTTGTACATATAGATCCCGGCCCAATTCCTATCTTCACTCCGTCTACTCCGGCGTTAACAAGGCCTTCAGCACCTTTTGCAGTACCGACGTTGCCGGCTATCAGTTCAATATTTTTAAAACTGCCCTTTAGTATTTTTACAGCGTTAATCACATTGGCCGTATGCCCATGGGAAGTATCTATCAACAAAACATCCGCACCTGCTTTTAAAAGTGCGTCTGCCCGCTCTTCCATATCAGGACCGACACCCACAGCAGCACCTACCCTGAGTCTGCCCATTGTATCTTTACAGGCCTTCGGATATTTTTTTATTTTTTCAATATCTTTTATGGTGATCATACCCTTTAGCAATCCTTTTTTATCAACAACAAGGAGCTTTTCAATTCTGTGTTTATGTAAAAGCTTTTTGGAATCTTCCAGGCTAATCCCTTCCGAAACGGTTACCAGGTTTTCTTTGGTCATAACTTCCGATACCTGTTTTCCCAGATCCGTCTCAAATCTTAAGTCTCTGTTTGTAATGATGCCTACAAGCTCATCCCCCACGGTAACAGGAACGCCCGAAATACGATACCGCGACATAAGTCTCTTCACTTCTTCCACAGGCCGATCAGGAGTTATTGTTACCGGTTCTACAATCATGCCGCTTTCAGATTTTTTTACCTTATCTACCTCAACACCCTGGCTTTCTATACTCATATTCCTGTGAATAAAACCTATTCCCCCTTCACGTGCCATGCTTATAGATGCCCGCGCTTCAGTTACGGTATCCATTGCAGCACTAACCAGAGGGATATTAAGTGAAATGTTTTTAGTCAACCAGGTAGTGGTATCAACGTCTTTAGGCAATACATCCGAATAGTTGGGAATCAACAAAACATCATCAAAGGAATATGCTTCTTCGAGTGTTATTTTTGTCATAGGTCTCCTCCGTTTATAATTTTGATGGCTTGGTAAAAAGCACCATTTACTGCGTTGTAGCAGTTTTTCGGAAACTCGATATGCTATAATGTATCGTTCCTGAAAAATCGCTAAGCCTTGAATATAATCCCTTTTAATTTAGCCATCCAACGGCCATTTAAAGCTTTTTACGAATTCATCATTTTTGAGCGAACCCAATAGCAAAAGACCGGGTTTTTAGCAATCCTTTATTTGATGACTTGACAATAAAGCGGCATACATAATAAATGATGGTCTTTCTTTTTAACAAAATTATGGACCATGCTGATTAAAATAAATAACATAAACCCGCAAAAGCGGCTTATCACAAAGGTTGTTGATGTCCTTAAAAATGGTGGCATCGTTGCCTATCCGACCGATACTTTCTATGGAATAGGCTGCGATATCATGAATAAAAAGGCAATTGAAAAAATTTATCGGCTAAAGCACCGCAACAGAAACAAACCTTTCAGTTTTATCTGTTCCGGACTTAAAAATATCAGCCATTATGCAAAAGTTTCAAATTATGCATACAAAACCATGAAAAGACTCCTGCCAGGTCCCTACACCTTTGTTCTGGCCGGTTCAAAATTGGTGCCTAAAATAATGCTGACAAAGCGAAAAACTGCTGGAATACGAGTTCCGGATAATACCATTTGCCTGGCCCTGGTGGAAGAACTTGGAAATCCAATTATTACTACAAGTGCCACAATGCCTGATGGCACCCTGTTTCACGATCCTTCCTTTATTCTCGATTATTTTTCGTCCAGAATAGATGTTGTAATTGATGGAGGTCCTGTCTCAGGGGAACCATCAAGTGTAATTTCACTAATAAACGACTATCCCGAAGTCATACGAAAAGGGATGGGTGATGTGAGTATATTTGAGTAATATTACTTCCAACAACATTTAAATATTGTCAAATTCAGACAGAATATTGTTTTAAGTTGAAAAATAATGTTATGGATTGTGGGTTACGGGCGGTATAAGTACCCAGCATATAATTCATTATTTACATATCGATCTGATAGTTCTTTAATGGATGATTCTATAAGATATTTCAGAAGGGGTTTCTTCTTTTCAGGAGCATAAACAGATGAAATTTTACCTTTTATTCCGGCCATTTTTCCGGCCCACTCGACTGCATCTTCCAGGTTTCCGAGACGATCTACAAGGTGCATTTTTTTAGCCTGCTCTCCTGAAAAAATGCGCCCGTCAGCAATAGATTCCACTTTTGACAGTTCCATCTTTCTTCCCTCGGATATTGCCTGGACAAACTGCCTGTGAATATTGGCTGACAAATCCTGAAAAATTTTTCTTTCATCGTCGCTCATATCTCTAACTGGGGATCCCATGTCCTTGTATTCAACACTTTTGACCACAACCGGGACCAATCCGATTTTACGAAACAGCTCTCGAAAATTTGTAAAACCCATAATAACACCGATGCTGCCGGTTACGGTGCCCGGATTGGCAACGATACCGTTTGTCCCTGCAGCAATATAATATCCTCCTGAAGCAGCCACTGCACCCATTGAAGTAACAACTTTTTTTAATTTAACGGTTTTTCTAACCTCTCTGAGAATCTCCTGAGAAGGTCCTACACCGCCACCTGGAGAATCTATCCTTAGCACGATCGCCTTAATTGATTTGTCTTCACGGAACCGTTTAAGTTGATGATTTACCACCTTGGAATCGGCAATAACCCCCTTTATTTCGATAATGCCAACTTTTTCACCACCTGCTTTAAGATCATCATAACCGGAGTCTCTTTCGTCAAATACAAATAAAAGTGAGATGACTATAATTGCGATGGCAGATGCAGATATTGATGAAAAAATTAAAATGAAAAAAAGGTAAGGGTGTCTGCGGGAAAACATGATTTAATCATTTAATAGAAAATTTTAAACTTTCACCTTTTTGTATTATGAGACCTTTGAAAGCTGTTATTTACCAAAGGTCTCATTTTGTTGTGCGACTATAAATCGTAGCGAATTAAGATTACTCGTCATTTAATTTATCCTGGAGGTTTTCACGAAGGATTTCTCCAAAAGATGAGGTGGCAGGTCTCATGGTATTTACATACTCACTTAAAAGGTTTTGTTCATCTTCGATCTCAAGTCGCTTTATTGAAAGACCAATCCTTCTTTCCTCGGTGTTAATATTCATAACTTTAGCGGTAATGACTTCACCGATGTTATATTTACCTATGGGGGTTTTGATCTTTTCCTTGCTGATTTCAGAGACGTGAACAAGTCCTTCTATCCCCTCTTCCAGTTCCACAAAAACCCCAAAATCAGTAAGATTAGTCACTGTGCCGGTGATCTCCTTTCCAACTTCGTAACGTTGCGGAACAGTCTGCCATGGATCCGGCTGCAAATGCTTGATTCCAAGGGAGAATCTTTTATTTTCCTTTTCAATATCCAGAACGATGGCCTGAATCACATCCCCTTTTTTGTATATTTCTGATGGATGCTTGATCCTTTTCGTCCAGGAAATATCTGAAATGTGGACCAGGCCGTCGATGCCTTCATCTATGCCGATAAAAAGCCCGAAATCGGTAATATTTTTGATTTTGCCCTCAATAGTCGTCCCTTCGGGGTATTTTTCACTGATTACATCCCACGGATTAGGAACCACCTGTTTCATACCCAGTGATATACGCCTGTTTTCAGGTTTGATGTCCAGCACCACAGCTTCAACTTCATCACCCACGGAAACAATCTTGGATGGATGACGCACCTTTCGAGTCCATGACATTTCCGAAACATGAATCAGCCCCTCGACCCCCTCTTGCAACTCAATAAAAGCCCCATAATCGGTCAGGCTGACAACCTTTCCGGTAACGCGCTCTCCCAAAGGATATTTTTCAATTGCTATTGACCAAGGATCTTCGGTAAGCTGTTTCATTCCAAGTGAAACTCTTTCCTTTTCAATATCCAAATTAAGGATTTTGACTGTTATTTCTTCACCAATGGAAAAGAGTTCCGAGGGATGTTTAACGCGTCCCCATGAAATATCTGTAATATGAAGCAGCCCGTCAACACCACCAAGATCGATAAAAACACCATATTCTGTAATATTTTTTACAATACCTTCAACTACTTTTCCCTCGTGAATAGAAGATAGGGTGTCCACTCTTTTGGATTCCCGCTCATTTTCGAGTATGGCCCTTCTGGATAATACGATATTGCTGCGTTTTCTATTATATTTTAAAATTTTGAAAGTATATTTCTTTCCCACTAACTCATCTAAATTTCTCACAGGCCTTAAATCAGCCTGTGAACCAGGCAAAAATGCCTGAACGCCTATATCTACAGAAAAACCGCCTCTGACACGATTTAAAATAACACCCTCGACAGTTCCTTCTTCATCGTAGGTTTTTTTAATTTCTTCCCATACCTTGATATTCTCGGCTTTTTCTTTGGAAAGAACGACTCTTTCTTCTTCTTCGTCCCACCACTCAACCATTACTTCTACGCTGTCATCCAAATTGACGTTAATATTTCCCTCTTCATCTTTAAATTCGGAAATCCGGATCTGCCCCTCTGATTTGTATCCAATATCCACAAGAGCATATTCTTTATCTAATGAAATGATCCTGCCTGTTACAACTTCACCTTCAGTAAAGCGCTTAAAGCTTTCCTCATACAAATCCATCATGCTTTCCATGCTTTCATCGGGTTCGGAAACATCGTCAGCTGATGGTTCATCTGCCGAAGCATCAGATTGTAATTCTTCACTCTCTGGTTTAATCCCAGCATCCGGCATAGCTTCAGCATCTATCTTATTTACAGCTTCCGGCTTATCTACAGCTTCCGGCTTAATTACAACTTCCGGCATAACTTCATCATCCGGCCCGTTGTTATCTGAAGTCTCCGGCGAATCATTCTGGTTTAATTGTTTGGTTTCTTCGTTCTTGCCTAAATCATTCATGTTAAATAAAATCCCCCCTTGCCTGTCTTTTTTTTCGCTATTTAGTCAAACTAAACAGCATAACCAAATATTACTATCAGACTATTTTTAAAAAAACAACCATTAATTTCGTTTTTATCAGGGTAAAGATAATCATAAAAACAAAACCAGTTAATTTTAGTCATTCTCATAAATATGTTCCGTTTTAAATGAGGAAACTGTTTGAGTGTATTTAAGATCGTTAAGAAAGAACTTTTGGGCCATATTGCCAATTGGTTAGTATTATTTCTGATACTTAAATCGATTATAATATGCTCGGTTAAGTTCTTTCTTTACGATCTCTTATATACGGGTTTTTCATCGTTTAAAACGGAATATATTTATGGGAAACAGTATAGGGAAGATGATGAAGGTTTTTTCTCCATTCTTTTAAGTTGACAAACGTCAAAGTCCTTTCACCTCACAGCATTATAGCATCCCTTATAGCCTCCTGTTCTCTATATAAGACAGCATCAATTGGACAACCTCACCGGCGGAAATAGCAGTAGAATCTATAATTTCCGCATCCTCAGCCGGCTTCAGGGGTGCAAGCTTCCTTCTGCTGTCATTTTCATCCCTTTGTTTCATATCGTTTTCAACCTCTTTCAACGATTGAGAGGTTTTAGGTTCTATTTCTCTGTAGCGTCTTAAGGCTCTGGTCTGATGGGATGCATCCAGGAAGAATTTTATATCAGCGTCAGGAAAGACAACCGTCCCCATATCTCTGCCTTCGAACACAACTCCTTTTTCCCTGCCTATATCCCTTTGAAGAGCGAAGAGATACTTTCTTACAACCGGTCTTGCGGAAACTGCTGAGGCAAACATGGTTACTTTTCGAGTCCGGATCAAATCAGTGATATCCGCATCATTCGATATAAGATGCAGCTCTTTATTTATGCGTACAAATTTAAGCCTCAGTTCGGCGCACATGCTTTCAAGACCCATGTCATCATCATAACTCAGTCCTTTAGATATTGCTTCATAGGCAACCCCTCTGTAAAGGGCACCTGTATCAATATATTTATATCCCAAACGATCTGCAAGAGCCCTGCTAACCGTAGTCTTACCTGCCCCTGCCGGACCGTCTATTGTAATAATAAGGCGTTTTGAACCTCCGGTTGTTTTCATATCGAATCAAGCACCTTATCCAGCGCCTTTATAAACCTTGCATTCTCATCACGAAGCCCGACATTAACACGAATATAATCAGGGTATCCATAGGACGTCATGGAACGGACAATAACGCCGTGAGAAAGCATTTTTTCAAAGACTTCGTCAGCATTTCTTTCAACATCTATAAGGAAAAAGTTTGCCTGGGTCGGAAAATATCTTATCCCCAGCCTATTCAAAGAATCATACATAAAATCAAGGCCTTTATGAATCACACTTAATGTCCTGTTAAAAAATTTTTCATCATTTAAAGCTGCAATAGCCCCAATCTGAGCAAGGGAGTTTGTATTAAACGGAAGCCTGATCCTGTTAATAAGGTCTGATATCTCTTCCGGCATGATTCCGTATCCTATTCTAAGTCCGGCCAGGCCGTATGCTTTTGAAAAGGTTCGAAGTACAACCAGTGGTGATCTTTGGGTATCGATATAGTCAATACCGATGGCACAGTTTTGTTCTCTGACAAATTCGATATAGGCTTCGTCAACAACAACCAGGATTTCAGGAGGAATGCTTTTTAGAAAGCTTTCAAATTCTTTCTTTAAGATAATGGTTCCGGTGGGATTGTTGGGATTGCATAAAAAAACCATCTTCGATTTTGATGTCAGTCTTTTTTTAATCCCCTTAAGATCAATGCAAAGTGACTTAAGGGGAACGTTTACGCAAGTTGCACCCGCAGAGCGAACCATTATATCGTATATCAGAAATGAAGGTTGCGGCAAAATTGCTTCATCTCCGGGTTTTAGCAGCGTCTGTGTCAGCATGCCGATGATTTCATCACTACCGTTTCCCAAAACGATATTAGCGGGGGATACTTTATGCTTTTCTGCAATCTGGTTTATAAGATGATACCCGCTCCCATCAGGATAGCGGTTCAATTCTCCCAGTGCAGATCCAATAGCCTTTACGGCCTTAGGGGAAGGACCCAAAGGATTTTCATTGGAGGCGAGTTTTACTGACTTTTTTATACCATACTCCCTTTCAAGCTCCTCAAGGGGCTTTCCGGGAACATATGGTTTGATCGATAAAATATAATCTGGAATGGATAAATTCATGTTTTACAATCCGGCTTCTCCTCCTGCTGTCACAGCATCCATATTAAGAGGAATCAGTTTTTCTTTTTGTTCAAATTCTTTTTTGACACATTCACGCAGGATATCAAAGTGAACAATTTTACTCCGGGCAACAAAAGCGGAAAGGGCGACAATGTTTGCCGATCTTACGTTCCCAAGCTTTTTGGCAATATCATTGGCTGGTACAATAAGCTCATCAATATCGCTTCGGCCTGACTTTATTGGTATCAATGAACTGTTTATCAGAACCACTCCTTTTGGTTTTACCATGGGGGCGAATTTTTCCAGCGAAGGTCGATTCATCGCCACAAGGTGCATAGGGTTTCTAATGATCGGAGAACCGATGGGCCTGTCGCTAATAACCACCGTACAATAGGCAGTACCACCCCGCATCTCAGGTCCGTAAGAAGGAACCCATGCCACTTCTTTACCTTCTTCCATCCCCGCATGGGCAAGGATCTTAGCGCTTAACAGTATTCCCTGGCCGCCAAAACCGGCGAACATCACCTCACTTTGCATTCTTGCCTCCTACTCAGGTATTTTAAATTCACCAAGTTCATAATATGGCAGCATCTCCTCTTCAGCCCATTTGACAGCTTCCACCGGAGTAAGACCCCAGTTTGTTGGGCATGTGCTCACCAGTTCAACAAAGCTGAAACATCGGCCTTCCATTTGATAGGTAAATGCCTTTTTAATTGCTTTTTTTGCCCTGTTAATATCTTTTGGCTTCAGCACCGCCCGCCGTACGATGTATCCGGGTGTCTGTAAAGCGGCAAGCAGTTCCGCCACCTTAATGGGCATGCCAACATCTTCCACATCCCTGCCAAATGGAGAAGTTGTTGTACGCTGTTTTGGCATGGTTGTGGGAGCCATCTGTCCACCGGTCATACCATAGACCGCATTATTCACAAAAATTGTGGTGAATTTCTCACCTCTGTTGGCAGCATGAACAATTTCTCCCATTCCTATACTTGCCAGATCACCATCCCCCTGATAAGTAAAAACCATCAAATCGGGGCGAACTCGTTTTATCCCTGTTGCCATTGCAGGTGCACGCCCGTGTGCTGCCTCCTGGAAATCAAAGGTAAAATAATTATAAGCCAAAACAGCACATCCCACGGGTGCTATGCCAACGGTACGTCCTCGAATATCCAGTTCGTCAATGACTTCAGCCAATAGCCTGTGAATAACACCATGGGTACACCCAGGGCAGTAATGCATAATCTGATCGGAAAGTGCTTCAGGTTTTTTAAATGTCTTTCCCATTATTGCTCTCCTGATTATTAGTAATTATCTATTATTCTTCTTTTTAAGCATTCAATCCTTTTACAGTGTCTATGACCTCTTCTGGGGTAGGGATGTCTCCCCCGCATTTCCCATACCATGAAACGGGAAGTTTCCCTTGAACCGCTATATTAACGTCCTCTACCATCTGTCCCATACTCATTTCAATGCTTATCACAGCCTTGCAACCATCTTTTATTGCGGCTTCCCTGACTGCCATTTCCGGAAAGGGGAAAAGGGTCTTAGGTCTTATCATTCCTATTTCAATCCCTTCTTCTTTCAATTGATCTATGGCGCTTTTACAGACCCTGCTCATTGTACCATAGCTTACAACTAAAACTTTATAAGCGGAATCCAAATTATATCCTTCGTAACTGACATCTTCGACTTTCATTCTTTCATATTTGGCTTTAAGAATCAGATTGTTTTCATTTAGCTGCTCCGGATCCAAGAAAAGAGATTTAACCAGGTTACGCTTACTGCTCTTTCGGGTATCCATACCGTTTGTTGCCCAGTCGTCCTTATTTGTCGGCTCGGTCTTCAGGTCATCTGGAAATTCAACAGGCTCCATCATCTGACCGATTAAGCCATCCCCTAAAATCATGACCGGGTTTCGATATTTTTCTGCCAAAGGAAACGCCATCATCACCATCTCAACTGCCTCTTGAACCCCTGCAGGTGCCATAACAAGCAACTTGCAATCACCATGCCCAATTCCTTTTGTTGCCTGAAAATAATCAGCCTGAGAAGGAAGAATCCCACCCAAGCCGGGACCGCCTCGCATAATATTAACAAAAACTGCAGGACACTGAGCACCCGTAATATAACTGATCCCTTCACTCATTAGGCTAATACCCGGGCTCGAAGAGGTGGTAAAGATCCGTTCTCCGGCTGCAGCAGCTCCAAAAATCATATACGAAACAGCGACTTCGCTTTCACCTTGTAAAAAGTTGCCACCAACTTCCGGCATCCGTCGCGCAAGATATTCGGCAACCTCTGATTGGGGAGTAATCGGATAAGCAAAGTAGTTAAGACATCCAGCCCGGATTGCCGCCTCTCCAATGGCTTCGTTTCCTTTCATTAATACTTTACTCATTTTTCTCCTCCATTTTTTCCAGGTCTGCCTCACCTTCTGCCTCAGTGATTGTTATCGCCATATCGGGACACATAACGCAACACATGGCGCATTTAATACAATCTTCAGGCCTTGCCTGATACGCAGGAAAATAACCTTTGGTGTTTACCTGGTCTATAATTTCCAAAACCTTCTTGGGACATATGGTCACGCACAAACCGCAACCTTTGCATCGTTCTATGTCGATATGATGTTCATATGCCATATAGTATAACCCCTTTCTAGCTAAGTTGACCGATTTTTTGCGAAGATATGTGCTGAAATGTGGATAGGCAAGGATTCGCAAAAAAATGCAGGTCCGCTTAAAGCAGATCGAGAATTGTTGCAAAGCCTTTATGCCCAAGTGATCAGCGCAGATTGAGTGAAAAATCGGCCAATTTAGGTTTTAGTCAGCTTAATTTAACCGCCCTTTTCCAAGGTGGCACAAGTTGTCTTTCTATCTTTAAAACAGGGCAGGAAAAACGGCTTATATCGATTTCAGTCATCAGGTCTGATGGAGCTGTAATAAATTTTAAAGCCAATCCACTTTCTTCAGATAAAAGCTTAACAAATTCGTACCCGTTGTATACATTTTCAGGTTTTGTTTCATCAATTAAATTTGAATTGCCAACAATCCCGTTTATAGTCATTTTTGAAGCAGCTTCGATCTCACTTCGCATTTTAAGGCAGCCTTTGACTGTATCGGTAAAAGGCCGCATGGGATTTACAACCTGAAGCATTTGAAAAGATTTACCCTCAAATGCATCTGCAAGCGCTGCCAGCACTGTAGCGCCCGCATCATCCCCGCCGGCATCAACAATAGTCAGCTCCACCGGATTTTTAATCAAACCGGCAACAACCGGGCTCAGTATTGGAAGGTCAGCCTGAAGATATTCTTCCGGGGGCAACGCCATATCAATTCCCAGCATAGCAAGTTGGCTTCGCACCTCACGAGTCCTGAAATAGGGATTAACCAAGTCAAGATCTGCAATTTTAACATCAATTCCCGCACGTTTTTTGGTAACTGCAAGATTTATAGAAACTTCTGTCTTTCCACTTCCATAGTTACCTACAATAACGACAATTCCTTGAAGGTCAATTTCCACAAATCGGTCCTTAGTTAAAATAAACTTGCTATAAAGCCAATTTCAAAATGACGGAATAAAACATAACCACAGATAGTTATTTTCTCTTTGATTTTTTGTCAAGCTTTTCACTCATATTCTTTAGGAAACGTCAAAGTAAAAAGTAATTTTATTAAATAATAGAATTTTCAAAGTATTTAAATCCGAAATACTAGAAGCTATCTCAAAAAAAAGATTTTGGTTCAATTTCAAGGCGCAGCCTGATTTTAAGCCGCAGACATACTGTAGTCTTTCGAGGACTTAAAATTCGGCTCCAACACAGAAAGTGGGCCAAAGATTTTTTTGAGATAGCTTCTATTAACCTTTTACATAATATACTTAAAAGACCGAAAACCACCTCAACTTTTATAAAGATATATAAGCTCTTTTTCCCTTGGCCCTTGAAAGCCGCGCGTATTATGGGATTCGACTTCAACGGTTTTTTTACGACGGGCCTTCATTCATTTATCAATTCAAAATATTGCTCATTTACAGTAGTACCCCATTGGACTCCACTTTGTTGCTTAATGAGCTTAAAACCTACCTTTTCATATAAGTGTCTTGCCGCATGAAGTCCCTCGAAGGTCCAAAGATATGTCTTTTTGTAGCCTTTGCCCTTGCAAAAATCTATGGCCCTATTAATGAGCTTGCTGCCCACCCCTTTTCCCCTGAGAGTGTCAGATATGATGAACCACCTTAGGTGAGCACCTTCATTTTCAGCATGAATGCCATCTATCACAACTGAACCTTCAACACGGCCATTTATTGCGGCAATCCAAATCTCACCGCTGCTTTGATCATATCGCTGGAGAAACTCAGAAAGCTCAATGGCAACCTTGGCCTCAAAATAGAGCCCAAAACCCCAATGATCGTGGTAGTACGTACCATGAAGTTCGGCAATTCTACCGATTGAACCCGGTATATATCCGGTTTCTATTTTCAACTCCGGCACAATATTCATGACCAACTATTCCTTTCCCACAATAGGGATAAATAAAAGAGTTAAGCGGAAAACAGGCTAAAAAATAAAACCGACGTATTTTCCGGAAATAAGAAAAAGCAAAGATTCCTATAACCGATGTTAATCACCATAATAGAGAAAATACTATATATTCACCTTTGGTGTATTTTCAATACCTTTTCTTTTTTAATGACGCTTTAAAAAAAATCCCATCAACTGCATTGCAACGGCTTTTCTGAAACTCGACATACTTTATCTATAATCTCAATCTTGTCTCTTAAAAAAACGTTAGATCATATGTGAACCTTGTAATGACGCCATCAGATACCTATTCAAAGACTTCTTACGAGTACATCAAACTTGAGCTCTTGATTTATATTGTTCAAATGGTTTATACTGCATCAGATTGAGCCCGGAAACTTAAAATTCAGCTAAAAACCACTCCCCGGCTTACAGGAAAATACAAAATGAGTTTCGTACAGACCGGACTGGAAAGATTTATTAAAACACCTCCCAAATGGGTGTTTGGAAAGCGTTTGGGACTTTTAAGCAATCCGGCATCGGTTGACAGACAACTTTTCCATGCCCGCGATCTGATTAATGGTCACTTTTCCGGACAACTTAAAGCGTTGTACTCACCCCAACATGGTTTCTTTGCTGAAAAGCAGGACAATATGATTGAGTCGGATGATATCACCGACCCGATGTTAAAAATACCTGTGTTTAGTTTATACGGACACACACGAAAACCCAAACAAGAAATGCTTGATTTAGTTGATATTCTTATCATTGACCTGCAGGATGCGGGAACCCGGGTTTATACCTTTATCTATACCATGTCCTATTGCCTTGAAGCGGCAAAATGCCTCAACAAAAAAGTTATTGTTTTAGACAGGCCAAATCCCATCAATGGTATCACACTTGAAGGCAATTGTTTATCCACCGATTATTCTTCTTTTGTCGGGCGATATCCCATGCCCATGCGCCACGGATTGACCATCGGTGAACTGGCACTTTTATTTAACAACCATTTTTCTATCGGTTGTGATCTTGAAATAATCCAAATGAAAAACTGGAAAAGGGCCATGTATTTTAAAAATACGGGCCTTCCCTGGATTCCTCCATCCCCCAATCTTCCGACACCGGTTTCCGCCATGGTATATCCCGGTCAGGTATTGTGGGAAGGTACTAACATCTCAGAAGGAAGGGGGACCACCCAGCCTTTTGAACTTTTCGGTGCGCCATTTATCAATACAGAAAATGTTCTTTCCACTCTTGGTGGAAAAATTTTCCCGGGAGGCCAGCTCAGACAAACAGTTTTTGAACCCACATCCAATAAATGGAAAAATCGATCATGTAAAGGTTTTCAGATTCACATAACCGATCCGGATAAATACAGACCCTATCTAACCACTTTAAAGCTTATTCAGGCTGTCATAGCCTGCCATAAAGACCGGTTTGAATACACCAATCCCCCTTACGAATATGAATACAGCAAATTGCCAATCGATCTTATTATTGGTGACGGGGAAATACGCCGTCGTATTGAAAAGCTTGAAAAAATAGAAGAAATTGAAAAATCGTGGAAAAATAGACTTGATGATTTTAAAAAAATTAGCAAAAAGTTTCATCTGTATAAATAATTTACACTGTTTCTCATAAATATGTTCCGTTTGAAACGATGAAAAACCCGTATATAAGAAATCGTAAAGAAAGAACAGACCGGGCATATTATAATTGATTGAAGTATCAGAAATAATACTAACCAATTGGCAATATGCCACACAAGTTCTTTCTTAACGATCTTAAAGACACTCAAACAGTTTCCTCATTTAAAACGGAACATATCTATGAGAATGACTATAAGAATTTGATAAAAAGGGATTATGAATGCCTGAAGTAAATAAAAAAGAGACCGGCTGGAAGCGAATGCAGTTTAAGCAAAACAAGGTTTGGGTGGCTACGGACGGACCAAAAAAGCTGCTTGTTAAAAACGGAAAAGTGCTGATAAAATACCAGCTCAAGCAGGATTACGAGTACTGGGTCCACGAAGGAAGCGTCGGGCCCATTGATACCGGGCAATCTAAAAAATCTTCCTCAAAAAAAACGGGCCCAAAAAGAAAAAGCAAACCCTTTAAAGAACCCATACCCAATGATACGGTTTGCATCTTTACAGATGGCGCTTCCTCCGGGAATCCAGGCCCTTCCGGAGTTGGTGTACTGCTGAAATATGGTGAATACGAAAAGGAAATATCGAAATATATAGGTATTGCAACCAATAATATCGCAGAACTTGAAGCAATAAAAACAGGTCTTTTAGAACTGAAAAAGACCAATATGCCTGTAAGAATTTTCACCGACAGCAGCTATGCATACGGATTACTTGCCCTGGGCTGGAAAGCAAGGAAAAACCAAGCCCTTGCGAAGACCATCATGCAAACAATAGCAAAATTCAAGGATTTAAAACTCATAAAGGTGAAAGGCCATGCCGGTCATTCTGAAAATGAACGGGCGGATTTTTTAGCAACCTCAGCGATTAAGAACAAAACCGGAAATAAATAGAGCCCTGCACACGATTATGCAAGGCTCCTGGTTTTTGTAACGTTTTGTAAAAAAGCGGTTTTTTGCTTTTTATGAATCCATCAAATCTAATCTTTTTTCAACGTATGTATCTCTTCTTTTAAATCATCGATTTCTTTTTTGTATTTTTCGACATCCTCACTTTTTTCCACCGAATCCGTATCAACTGCTTCATTTTTCCAAGTGTCTTTGAGTTCATCAAAGCCAAGATATATGGCTAAGCCGCCACCAAGCAGAAGCATGATTGGTATTGTTCCTTTTATTACCATTAAAAAAGATCCCCACCAGATCACCAGCCCGATCAAACCCAATGCCGCTGCCACAGCACCACCAATTAACGTTTTCATTTATATCATCCTCCTTTGCCTTCGTTTTTTAGTGTTCCAAAGCTGATAAATTAAGACCTGATATGCATTTTCTTAAACTAATCATTACCGGAATCGCAAAAGGACTAATTGACCACAAAGAAAACGAGTCTCACAGAGATAACTATTTAATAAAACTAAATATTAACTGTTTTCTCCGGGAACTCAGTGGTAAAACATGACACCTTTACGAATTCATCTATTTTAATTTTTCACTAACACAACATTTTTCCAAATACAAGCCAAATTGCATACAGGTAAATCCTTTTTCCCGCCTTAAAGAAAATATTGCAAACAAAATGGTATTCTGATAGTTTCCAAACTTAATAATTTTTAACTGAAAGAACCAATACTATAAGACAGTTTCAAGATGTTTCCCACGTCCGGCGGGATTCAAGATCAAGGCATACAATCCCGTTATAGCAAGATTAACCACAGACAAATTAAACGCTATGAAATTAAGAGAGAGGATCAATCATTTTTTAGAGGGAACTCACAGCCACTTTAGTTGCTTCTTTCCCGGTAATTCCGGGTTATCATCCTCAATACTCAAGCTTTTCTTCTCCGGTGTAAAGGTGGGAGAAAGCCAGTCCTCCACCATTCAGAAAATCCCCGAAAATGCCATCATTGTATATGTAACAAAGCATAAAAGCAAATTTGACTACCTTTTCTATCATACACGCTATAAGATTTACGGCCTGCCATATCCTGAAATCGGATTTGATTACAAGGTTATCCTGTGGCAACCGGTTGCCCGAATATTTAAAATACTTATTGCTCATCTCGATTTCTTTTTTAAAAACATGACCTGGCCTGATCCTTATAACAGCGGGTATAATAAAAATGAATTACTAAACGGCCGTACCGGCTTTTTATCCATAGTCGAACAAAAAGGTTTTTACCGCCGGTTTGTTAAAGCCAAGACAGATCCTGTCCAATATCTTATCGAAATGCAAAAATCGATAGACCGTCCTATCTATATTGTCCCACAGCTGATGTTCTTTGGTAAAGCCCCTCATAGGTCTCAACCAACCATAATAGATATCCTCTTCGGGCCCGAAGATAACCCAGGAAAAATAAGACGTCTGGCGATCCTGTTTAAGAGTCCGGGAAAAGTCTTTGTAGAAACATCCGAACCGGTTAATCTGATGCATTTTCTTGAAAATCCGGAGAATCAAGACCAGAATATCGAACACCTGTCTTTATCCTTAAGACGTAATCTTCTCATTCAATTTAATCGCCATCGCCGGAGTATCACCGGCCCGGTTCTAAAATCAAGTGAGGAACTCAAAGAAAGCATCTTGACCAATGAACGTTTTCAGAAATTCATGGAACGCCATTCAAAATCGAGGCATATACCCTTACGCGAAGTTCGCAGGAGTGCTGATGAATATCTTGATGAAATTGCCGCTAAATACAACCCCGGCTTAATAAAAATAGCTGAAGTTCTGGTGGGCTGGTTTTTAAGAATGATGTTTGAAGATGTCATTGTTAATACTGATGACATTTCCAGGATAAGAACCATGTCTCAAAAAGGGCCCCTGATACTCATTCCTAACCACAAAAGTCATATTGATTACCTCATTTTGTCATATCTGCTGTATCAAAATAATATGCCTTGCCCGCATATTGCAGCGGGAAAAAATCTTTCATTCTGGCCCATGGGACCCCTTTTTCGTGGTGGAGGCGCTTTTTTTATCAGGAGAACTTTTAGAGGCGCTGTACTTTATTCAAAAGTGTTTTCCGAATATATCTTTAAACTGCTTCAGGAAGGTTTTAACATAGAATTTTTTATCGAGGGTGGCAGGAGCCGAACCGGCAAATTAATCATGCCCAAACTGGGACTTTTGTCCATTTTGCTTGATGCATATAAAAACAAATCTTGCGAGGATATGATATTTGCACCGATTTATATCGGTTATGATCGAGTCATTGAAGAAACAGCATATCTTGATGAACTCGAAGGAGGACAGAAGAAAAAGGAAAATTTTCTACAGGTGATCCGGGCTAGAAAATTTTTAAAAAACAGGTACGGGAAAATATATATTCAGTTTAGCGAGCCCATCTCCATAAATGACCTCTTAGCACAACACGGCTCTCTGCTTACCGATATGCAGTCCAAAGAAAAGAATGCATTCTGCCGAAATCTGGGACACAGGATAATAAATTCCATAAACAAGTCTACTGTTGTGACTTCCTATGGCCTTGTTGCAAGCGCTATTTTAAACTGTCCGGCTAAAAAATTTTCTTACGAAGCTTTAAAGTCCAATGTTGAAACATATATCAAATATCTTCACACCCAAGATGCCAGATTGGCCGATACTCTTGTTCAAGACCACGGCCATGCTGTCAGGCATGCCCTTGATGCCTATGTGCAAAGTAAATTCATTGAACCGATTCCAAAAGAAAGTTGGCATTTGGAAACCGAGTATATAATCAATGAAAGCAAAAGGTCCGGTCTGGAATATTATAAAAACAACTGCATTGCCTTTTTTATACCGGCAGCCTTTACTGCAATAGAAATTCTTAAAATGGACGCATTTCAGTTTTCAGCTAACGACCTTCATTCCGGGTACGCTTTTCTCCAGGAATTCTTCAAGAACGAGTTCGCCTATGATATTAACCTGACAGCGGAATACTTTGTGCGAAAAAGCATTAAAACATTTATTGATGATGCCATGCTTGTACCTCATCAGACAATGCCTGATACCTATAATTTAACATCAAGCGGTTTGAGGAAATTAAAACTTTATTCCAACTTCCTGAAAACCTATTTTGAATCGTACCTTATTGTATTTAACTTCCTCATGCAAAATCCCAAAAACGCCATAAATGCTAAAGAACGCCTGAAAAAAATTGAGGCCAGTGGTAATCGCATGTATAAAAGGAAAGAAATCGAACGAAGAGAAGCCCTATCAAAAGTCACCTATCAAAACGCCATCGATTTCTTCATCACACATGGTGTTAAAGGTTCGGATGATAATGAGAAAATTGATTACTATGCCGACATATTACAAAAATATATGAATCATCTGTAACTATGAAGTCTATGATACTTGCCGCTGGAAAGGGTACGCGGCTTCTTCCTTACACTGCAAAAACACCCAAACCTCTGTTTCCCGTTGCAGGGATGCCCCTTATTGATATCACCATACGAGCATTAAAGCATGCGGGCTCCACAGCCGTGATCGTCAACACCCATCATCTGCATCAAAAAATTGATTCCTTTATCAAGAAAAAAAAATACGGCATATCTGTTTATACACGCCATGAACCGGTGATTCTCGGAACAGGCGGAGGTATTAAAAATGTAGCCGATTTTTTTGACGATCATCCTTTTATGGTAGTGAACAGTGATATTGTTACTGATATTGATTTCAAAAAGATATATGACTATCACTTAAGCCATAAATATCCGGTCACCCTGGTCCTTTATGACAACCATACGTTCAACTCTGTTTCATTGGATGAAAATAGATTTATCACAAATTTTGAAAAAGGATCTTCTATTCCATCAAGTACCATCCTGACTTTTACCGGTATTCAGGTTATCGATCCTGTGGTTTTCGATTTCATACCTGACAATGTTTTTTCCAGCATAATTGATGCATACAAGAAAATCCTATCAAAAGGTAAAAAAATAAAAGCTTTTATATCAGAAAAAAACTACTGGCAAGATATCGGGACACCTGTCAGTTATAAGAAAGCCGTTTTTGACATGATGGCTCCTGAAGCTTTTAAAAAAGCATTTAGCGAAAATACGCCCTACAAAATTAAACAGACCAAGCTAAAAGGTGACGGGTCTGAAAGGAAATGGTATCGCCTGACTGTAAAAAACAGATCACTTGTTATGGTAGATCATGGCATCAGGGAAATTGTAAAAACATGCGAAGTTGACTCATTTGTTGCCATAGGGACCCACCTGCATAAAAAGAAAATACCTGTACCAAAGATACATGTATACGACACCTTCTCAGGTCTGGTTTTTGTTGAAGATTTAGGAGATGTAAATCTTCAAACACTGGTTAAAAAAACAGAAAACCCGGAGGCCATTTTTTCTCATTATAAATCTGTGATCAATCAGCTTGTTCACATGTCTGTTACAGGTGCAACCGGTTTTGATTTGTCCTGGACATACCAGTCTGAAACCTATGACAAAAATCTTATAATGGAAAAGGAATGCCGCTATTTTGTTGAAGCTTTTTTAGCCGGATACCTTGGTATTCAGTCAAATTTTAAAGATCTAAAAGAGGAATTTTCACTTATAGCCGAAAAGGCCCTTGAATCATCATTGAATGGTTTTATGCACAGAGATTTGCAGTCGCGCAATGTCATGGTAAAAAACAAAAATTACTATTTTATCGATTTTCAGGGAGGACGCATGGGGCCTATCGAGTATGATCTTGCATCGCTTCTTATAGACCCATACGTAAGTCTCTCCAGCTCTGTCCAGGATCAGCTTTATCAATATTGTGTTAAAAAACTTTTACCTTCTGCTGACTTTGACCCTGATCGATTTCGCACCTGTTTCAAATTTTGTGCCCTGACGCGAAATCTTCAAATATTGGGCGCTTTTGGACATTTGAGCAGGAAAATGGGAAAAACCTATTTTGCACAATACATTCCCCAAGCGGTTAAAACACTAAAAAAAAATCTTCTTTCTCTTTCCTCAACTAAATTGCCAAAGTTAATATCCCTTGTTAAAAAAATAAAAATTTAGTATTTCTTCTTTAAAAATAGGCTTAAGGTTTGCACCAAATTACACAAAATTTCAATCAGGTTCACAATTTATTGCTTTACCGTTTAAGGTTGAACAACATAGAAGATTGAAGAAATTTAAGATACTAAAGGTCTCCCAGCGTAACGCCTTAATCTAAGAAGCTATATAAAATAAGCTATCAGTGTAATCCGTGTTCATCCATGTTCCGTTTATACTGTTTCTCATAAATATATTCCGTTTTAAACGATGAAAAACTCGTATATTTAAGATCGTAAAGAAAGAACAGACCGAATATATTATAATTGATTTTGGTATCAGAAATAATACTATCAAATTGGCAATATGGCACACAATTTCTTTCTTAACGATCTTAAATACACTCAAACAGTTTCCTCATTTAAAACGGAACATATTTATGAGAATGACTATAAAATACTTTAAGGAGATTTAAAATGGACCCAATCAAAGTAATGGTAAACGGTATTCCCGGCAATATGGCCCAGATCGTAGCAAAGCATCTCCTGACTGACAACAGGTTCGAACTGATTTTGCATTCACTCACCGGTCCTGAAATAACAGCTACTGAGCATGGCTTAGGATCATCTGTCGTACAACTCATAGGGCCTGAGCTACGGGAGAAAAAGTTAAATAAAATAATAGAAAAAAACCCATCTTTTATTAGTATCGATTACACGCATCCGACAGCAGTTAACACTAATGCCGAATTTTACTGCAAGAACCTCCTTCCTTTTGTCATGGGAACAACGGGAGGGGACCGAAAGCTTCTTTACGAAATCGTAAACTCATCGTCCATATCCGCTGTTATTGCTCCGAATATGGCCAAACAGATTGTTGGATTTCAGGCCATGATGGAATATGCATCAAAAACATTTCCCGATCTTTTCAAAGGATATACGCTTTCAATTAAGGAAAGCCATCAAAAAGGAAAGGCAGATACCAGCGGAACAGCCAAGGCGATGACCAGGTACTTTAATGCCTTGGGAACCCCTTATTTAGAAAACGATATTATCAAGGAACGCGATCCCGAAATCCAGAAAACCGTTTGGGGTATTCCTGAAAAGTATCTGACCGGACATGGCTGGCATACATACACTCTTGTTTCAAACGACAAAACCGTCCGTTTTGAATTCTCTCATAACGTAAACGGCAGGGACGTCTATGCCCAGGGCACCCCTGATGCCGTTCTTTACCTGTCTAAAAAGATTGAAGAAGGAGCAACGGGAAAGGTGTTTACCATGATTGACGTTTTGAAAGGGACTTAAATCCAAATTTCGAAACATCTGCGCGGGCCTATGGCTTCTTGAGATTTCGGAAGCTACAAAGATGCGACCACATGTGATTTTATTTAAACATCAATTTAATGCTCTCGTAAAAATTATCACCGATGGCTAGGTAGAAAGTTCCATATACAAGGCGCAGAGGTTTTTCAGGGACGAGGCAATACAGTTAGTATGCCGAATGTCTGAAAAACTGCTGCAACGCAGTAGATGGGACTTTCTACGACGCCATCAATTATTACTCTGCTGTTTCTCCTGAAATTTCTTCAATGCTTCAATAGCGTAGTCGATATCATATTTGGTATGATCGGCGGAAATCTGGATTCTAATTTCTTCATCGCCTTTGGGAACGACCGGGAAATTCAATCCTGTAGCTAATATCCCATTTTCAACCAAATGCCTTACCAGTTCGGATGTCTTTTTTGTATCCCGGACCATTATGGGGACAACCGGATGTTCTCCTTCAATGGTTTCATAGCCCGCTTTTTTCAGTCCGGCTTCAAATCTTTTGGTCATATCACGAAGATGCTTTAAAATTTTAAGACCCTCTGCACTATCGAGAATTTCGATCGCCTCAAGGGCGGCCGACGCTTCTGGAACTGTAATCGGGTTCGAGTAAATATACATGGGAGCTTTTTCGCGAAGATACTCAATAAGTTGCTTTGAGGCGACAACATATCCGCCGTTAACGCCAAAGCTCTTTCCCAGCGTACCGATAACGATATCCACTTTTGTACCGCAGTATTCTTCCGTTCCCCTTCCGGTCTTTCCAAAGGCACCGATACCGTGAGAATCGTCTATTATGGAAATAATACCTTCATCGAATTTATCATTATACTTTTCACAAATCTCTACAAATTTATCCAAAGGGGCGTTATCTCCTCTCATGCTGAAAATCCCGTCTGTAACAGCGATAACCCTTTTTCCTTTCCCGACATTTTCCATAATTTTGGCCTCAAGGTCTTTCATATCGTTGTGTTTGTATATGCCTTTGGCCGCCGGTCTGGAAAGCCTTATACCGATAATGATACAGTTATGATTCAGCTCATCGCTTATTAACACGGTATCCTTTGTTATAAGAGGAAACAGAACGCTCAAACTCGTCACATAGGCCGAGGAAAATATCATACCCGCTTGCCGATTGTGAAATTTTGCCAGCCTCTCTTCTAACACGGTGTGCGCTTTATACGTCCCACTAATGAAACGAACGGCACCGGGGCCAACGCCAAACTCTCTAGCGGCCTTTTCTTCCGCATCTATTACCTCTTTTCGTAGCGACATCCCCAGATAAGAGTTTGCGTTCATTTTCAGAAACTCTTTATCTCCCTGGCTTTCGACATAATATCTCGGGCCTCTATTACCTTCTGCGGGTTTTATCCCGGTTATCACCATTTCTTTGCCTTTTGCGCTTCCTGTTTTATAAATGTCGTCCAGTTCCAGTTGTAAGGCATTGTTTAATTTTTGTAATGACATATTACTCCTTCATAGTTTGACTTAAATGAATACCCGCATGGTAACAAATAAAAATTGAAAGGACCCTGAACGAAGCAGCTTCTCGCCTGGTATTGATTTATGCCCGGTGGCAATCACATTATGATTGCCATGCTTTTCCCGTAAAACCACTGTCAATTCAGATCCGATCTGCCCGACGGCTCCGGTTACCATTATTTTTTCATTGTACATCTTAGTTTGAACAATTTTCTGAAAAATGAAAAAAATCTGATTATCTGTAGCTGATTATTATTTCAGTATCTGTCTATCAAGAAAGATATCCCAGATGCGCTTAAAGGTTGAGAAACGATGTTTACCACTCACTTCGATTACATGTTCAGAAGAAAGCGAGGATGCCAGCAACTTTTGAGCCCGATAATAAAGATCCTCTTTCCCAATTCCCAGATAAATCGGTGGATGCACGCTGTCGTGCCGGTTATAATCTTTTAACCAGTGCCAGAGCATGCGCTGCCAATCGTCTTCTTCATTGTAATTGCCCGGTTCCCAGTGGGCTATCCCACCTGCGGAGTATATTTCATCAACAATCAATCTATCACCCAGAAAAGGCCCGAGAAGTAAAACACCGTCTATGTTTTTTTCATAATCTTTCAAGTACAGTATTGACCCAAGACCACCCATGGAGGTCCCCACCAGCCAGATTTTTTCATAATTCATTGCCTTTGCCGGTAAAATAACATCCTCTTTTAACCGAACCATGAGAGTGCGATTATTATAATAACCGAAATGGGTATTGGGTGCGATCATATCATAGGAAAGCCCTCTCATCCTAACGGCCCGGACAAAGCCTTCCTTCTCGAAGCATTCATGGCCGTCAAAAACACAGTTGAGAGTACCACCCATTCCCCGTAAAAAGACAATTAGATTTTTGTTCCTTACCGGGTTCGATTCATATTTAAGTATTTGCAGAGGAACTTTACAAGGCCCAAAACAGCCGATCAGCAATAGTACTGATAACAGTACCACATAAACGAAAACCGATCGAATAGACATTATGTCCTCCTTTGTCAATAATTTGTAATAATTTATTCTATTGAAAACGCTTCCAGGGAAGTTTGGCATTCAGACGTTTGAGTACCGGACAACTTTTCATAACCTAAAATATTACATTCCTTCTAACGGCCCGTCAATCAATCATTTTCAGTAAACGTATAATAACCTAAAATGAGCAATTTTTAGATCGATCAATTTAAGTAATATCATTGGCGCCAGATAAAATATCTCATGAGTAGATATTTTTGCATCTACTAAAGACTGGAGTGTTTATGCCAGCGTTGGAAAAATATTTGATGTTGCAGATAATTTGTTTAATCAGATTGTAACGAAAAAGAGTTGCAATTACAATTAATTAAATCTAATTCAAAAATATTATTCGAAAGGATTGTAACCTGGTTCCTTGTATAAGTTTTCTTTCCTGTAAAGAATATCCGGCTTATAAGCCTTTTCGACTCAATCTTCTTTTGTAATTTCTTCAAAAGAAACAGAAACTGACTTTTCATCGCAGTTAGTCATATTGACAACATCCTTTACAATTTCGATTGGAAGCTGTCTTTTCT
>CAJHXW010000104.1_pt1 | contig 44204 bp, 39 predicted proteins | sample 9198581 | NCBI WGS metagenome assembly CAJHXW01 (sample SAMEA7708328, study PRJEB35096) | sediment metagenome | biome: marine neritic benthic zone biome [ENVO:01000025]; feature: sediment [ENVO:00002007]; material: shallow marine sediment [ENVO:03000034] sea grass bed [ENVO_01000059] ...
GAGGATTGGAGTACGCGTCTCTATCGCAAGGTGATGAATCCGTTGATCCATAAAAGCCGTTGGCGCTGGATCTTTTTGGCCGGCGTGGTAAGCCTGCTGTTGCTGGCCAAAAAGATCCAGCGCCAACGGCTTTTATGGATCAACGGATTCATCACCTTGCGATAGAGACGCGTACTCCAATCCTCCTGCGAATCATCATGTCCCTGACTATGCCTGTCACCGTTCGATCTAAGCATTCGCACCGCCGCCCATGGGGTGACAATAAAAGCCACCATTAAGGAAAAAACCATGGCCGCGGAAGCCCCAACCGGAATGGGTCGCATATAAGGTCCCATTAAACCACCCACAAATGCCATAGGCAAAATGGCGGCAATCACTGCCAAGGTAGCCAAAATGGTTGGGTTCCCCACCTCGTCCACTGCCTCAATGGCCACTTTGAACCGACTTCGGCCCTTGTTTTCGGGCAGGTGGTTGTGGCGTACCATATTTTCCACCACCACAATGGCGTCATCCACCAAAATACCGATGGAAAATATTAGCGCAAACAAAGTGATGCGGTTAAGGGTGTAACCGTACAGGTAAAAGGTGGCCATGGTCAGCGCCAAGGTAACCGGGATAGCCAGGGCCACCACACCAGACTCCCGGCGCCCCAAGGTAAACCAGATTAATAGGGTCACAGAAATCACGGCGATAGCCATGTGAAAGAGCAGTTCATCCGATTTCTCTTTGGCGGTTTCGCCATAGTGGCGAGTAACGGTCATTTGAATGTTGTCGGGGATGATGGTGCCTCGCACATCGTCGATCCGGTGTAATACTTTTTCGGCTACGGAGATAGCATTGGTACCCTTGCGTTTGGCCACAGTCAAAGTGATGGCCGGGAAGCGACCTCGGTTTTTGATGCCCTTTTCTTCGGCGGCCGGACCGGTGCCAAAGAACAGATATTGGTCAGATTCCGCCGGGCCATCTTTAATGGTGGCCACATCCTCTACGTATACAGGGCGGCCGCCATGGATGCCCAGAACCACACGGCCCACATCTTCGATGGTATTTAAAAAACCGCCCACATGAACGGTCACTTGTCCCTTTGGAGAGGGATAACCACCGGCATCGGCTTCCTGGTTGGCGGCTTGCAACATCATGGCAGCCCTTTCCAGGTCAATGCCCACCGATGCCAGCCGCAGCGGGTCAAAAAGCACCTGCACCTGGCGTTGGGCTCCGCCAATGATCGATGTAATGGAGACATTGGATTCGCGCTTGATGACAGTTTCTATTTCGGCGGCCACTCGGCGCAGGGTATAGGATTCCACCTCCTGGGACCAAAATGTCAGGGCCAGGATGGGCACATCATCTATATAGCGTGGCTTGATCAGCGGCGGAGTAGCCGCCCATGGAATTCGGTCAAAGTTGGCCATGAGCTTGGATTGCAGCCTCACGATGGACTCCTCTTCGTCCTGACCCACCAAAAAACGCACAACGGCCATACTCATGCCGGGACTGGAAGTGGTATAAACATACTCCACTCCCGGAATTTCCCATAGCAGCTTTTCCATGGGGCTGGTGATGCGTTGTTCCACCTCTTTGGCACTGGCACCGGACATCTGTACAAAAATATCGATCATGGGCACAATGATCTGAGGCTCTTCTTCCCTGGGAAGGGCCACTACCGCGGCAATTCCCAGCAAAATGGAGGCCACAACCACCAGGGGAGTCAATTTGGAATCGATAAAAAATTGTGCGATTTTACCCGCAGTACCATTTGTATCAGTCATCATACACTCCATCTATGGAAGGTTCAAAGTTCAAGGTTATCACCGAACTTCGAACACTTGCTTTAGGCATCGCTTTCTACTTTAACACCGTCTTTGAGACCCAAAGGTACAGTCGAAACATAGCGCTGGCCATCGGCAAGACCGGAGACAACTTCTACTTGTTGGCCGATTATTTTGCCGATACGCACCAACCGAAAGTGAGCAATCCGTTTATCATCCACCACAAAGACCCCGTTTAACTGCCCTTGGTTTACAATGGCGCTTTTCGGAATGAGCAGCATACCGGTTCCACCGATGGGAATAGAGACCCGCGCAAACATGCCTGATTTGTAATCAGGTCCTTCAGGCATGCGTACCTTGACCTGAAAGGAGCGGCTGCGCGCATCGGCCGTGGGAACAATTCGTCCTACCTCGCCATCAAATTCCCGATTGCTCATGGCCGGCACCACCACTTTTACTGTTATCCCCACTTGAACCGACTGGATGTGACGTTCGGGCAGTACCAAGTCGGTGCAATAGAGGCCCTCCTGTTCAAGAGTCAAAAAGGGCGTGCCCGGTGAGGCCAGATCCCCCGAGTTGATCATTTTGCCAACCACACGTCCGTCATAGGGGGCCCGCACCTGAGCATCTTTCGTGCTCACTATGGCAGCGGCTACGGCGGCCTGGGCTTGGCGGTACTGGGCTTCGGCACGCTCAAACTCCTGTTGCGAAGCCGATTGTGTTTCGATCAATTGTTGAAAGCGTTTGTACTCTTTGGCGGCCACTTCGGCTGTGGCCTGGGCCTTCGCCAAATGGGCAGTCACCTGACGCTGATCGATGGTCACCAGTAGATCACCTTTTTTAACCAGATCTCCCTCACGCACATGCACAGCCTGTATCACTCCCAAAAGCTTGCTGGAAACGGTGCTGGCGGTTCTGGCGGTGACTGTACCCACAGCCTCATACAAAAACGGCTGTTGGGTCAGCTTGACCACCGCAATGGGAGCTTTGACGACGGAAGCCTTCTCCTCTTCCGTCGTACCCGGCTCGATTTTATCGCCACATGAAACCAAAAATGCGATGAATAAAACAATGGCTAATACGTAATTGAGTAATTTCTTCATTCCAGACTCCGTATGTATTTTTACCAGAGGCAGGAGCGCAGCGAGTGGCTTCCGGTAAATACGTTTGTTATGTTTTTCACAGTTATGTTTATCATTTAATTCCCTTAATTCTAATTTTGTAAGAATATCATCACAATGGGAAATTCCCCATGATATAGGGGTATATCTCTGGATATAATTTCCATATATTCTTAAATTAAGCTAATTTATGGAAAATGTTTCTTTTGATTTATTCATCCTTTTTATATAGTGGAGAGGTCGGGGAGTTTTTCAATCTCTGATCAGTTCGTCAGGGGTATCACCCAAAAAGCTGTTGAGGAAAAAACTCCCCGACCCCTCATATATGTAGAAATTTTCACTTTAAAATATAATACAGTAAAAATATTAAAAGCAAGATAAGATTTGATCTATAAATGAATTCAAATCTGCTTTGACCCATTCAAGAATAAATATTTTTTAATCCAATATGTTACGTCCATTTAAAAAGAATAAACGAGACCATGAGACCATGATCAATATTAATTAAGGATCAAAAGCTGACTTGATCCTTACCTCAATTAATATCCTTACGATGGCAGATGCTTGTCAGAATCGAAAACCAACCTCTTTTACCAAGAAAATTAACTATTGCTTGATTCCCTGCTAACAATGTGATATATTACAAAAATAAATTTACAAATTTATGCTAAGATTCGTTTCCAATCTTGAATACAGCTTGCCGCTGCGACAAGTCGGTTCGAGGGAGTAAGTGAAATCGATTGATTCAGATTTTTGGATACGATAATGGAGGAATGATCGGATTCCTATAAGTGGATCTCAATTTTCGGATCAAGGCGAGAACCGACGATTGAAAAGAAGTTTTTTCGAATCTTCCTTCCAAAAAAAATATCATTTTCTCGTCCCAGGGCGTAGCCTCTTCATTTTAGAAGCCACCTCAGCAAACATTTTCTTCATGGGGTGGCTCCGCTGAATCCAATAGGGGCGGGGTGCTTTGAATTATGAACAATATTTTGATCGTAGATGATGATCATAGCTTGCTAACCGGGATAAAAGAATATTTTGAGTATACGGAAAATCAGTTCGAAGTGCATACGGCGCTGAACGGAAAAGAGGCGGTTAAAATTCTTGAATTTTCCCCCATCGACCTTGTCGTAACCGATTTGAAGATGCCTGAAATGAACGGGGTAGAACTTTTGGCTTTCATCAATAGAGATTATCCTCATATTCCCACCATTGTGATGAGTGGCTTCGGTACGCCAGAGCTTAGGAATAAAATCGAAGAGATGGGGTCACTACTTTTTATAAACAAACCGATGAAATTATCTTATTTGAAAGAAGTTGTTGACAATGAATTAAAAAATATATCCCAAAAAGGATATGTTAACGATATATCCCCGGCAACTTTTCTTCAACTTATCGAAATGGAAGAAAATACATGTTTTCTCGAAGTGACGGGAAAAGACAACAAAAAAGGTCATTTTTATTTTAACCGAGGCACTCTGTATGACGCCGCACAGGGCGATACGCAGGGAGAAGCCGCCGTCCTTGAAATGCTGTCATGGGATAAAGTTAAAATTTCCTTCGAAAGCCTCCCCAGAAAGAAGGTCCCTAAACGGATAAACTCGAGCATTCAGTCCCTTATCATGAGAAACGTCAAGTTCGATCATGGAAAAGCCGACGTAACTCAAGCTCAGCCAAAAATCCATATCGACGAGGAAAGTGATAAAGACGGTGTTGTAAACCTTGTCGAGACAGAAGGAAAACCTGAAGATGCTGAGGATTATGATCAAATATTCATGCGATATGGCGATTTCGATGGATTTCTGGGGATCGGACTTTTCGACGCCTTGGGGAATCCTATTTGGCAGCATAACGCAAAGAAAATCAATTTCGCTCAAGCCGGACCTCTGATTGTTGAGGCATCGCTTGCGGCCTTAGAATCCTCTGAAAACACACAGACGCGGGATATGTCTCAAACAATATACATGGAAACTGAAAATGCTTACGCATTCCTTGGTTTGGTTGATGGCGAATTCGTTTCACCGTCCAACGATGAGGAGATGGGTTGCCATATTATCCTGATTGCCTCCAACAGTGCACCCATTGGATTTGTAAAAAAGAAATTTGAGACCGCCAAAAAGAATATTCTCAAAGAGCTGAATGAAGCCGATTTTGAGCTATAACGGAAATGAGATTGTATCTCTTTGGCAGTGACATACTATCAAATCCTCGGAGGGGAGTCGACCCGGCGAGACTTTTATCATCGGGTTACAAACTAATTTTCCCATAAATTAAAAAAAATGGATGCCATTAAAGAAAAATTGGAAGGATTAGAACATGTAGATGGTTTTATTGCCGCCGGAGCCATGGATGCCAAAGGCGTGCTGATGGTGCAATTTTCCCCGGTAAAGGAAGTACGATGGAAAGAGATTTCCGGTATTACAAGCGATGTATTAAGGAAAACACAAAAATTTGCCGATATTATCGGCATCGGTAAGACCCGCTTCGTACATATAACATCGTCGGAGGGGAACATTCTGGCCCAATGTTTGGAAAAACGCCCGAATGATTCAGCGACCACGGTCGACCGGATTGTTGTCTTCCTGAGCCCCAAAGGCAATACTGCCTTAGGCAAACTAAGACTTCATTCCCTTGTCAAAGAAATTTCAGGGAAGCACTAGCTGGTCCTTTTTTACCTGCCATGCCGGGATATTGCTGCTTTATAAGGACAATTTGCTAGTCTCACTCGTAAAATATCCTGGCAGAGTGCGTGGAGATTGTATTTTTCTCCAAATCATATGGGGGAAAATGATCGTTTTTTTAAAAACAAATCAATGGGAGGGCATACAATGGATGATGGCGGAAAGACTTCCACTCAATGTTTGGAAGAGCTTCTATCTCTCGAAAACGTCAAAGCGGTTGTGGTAATCGGGAGAGATGGCTTTGTTATTGAGTCCGTTGGAGGCGCGAGGGCGATTGAGTTGGACGCTCTGGGTGCATCCGTGGCTGGAGCGATCATGAGAATTGAGAATATGGGATCTGAGTTGGAAATAGAAGGATACAAGGACCTATTTGTCGAGTACGGCAAGGCCATGATCATGGGTGTCCCTGTTGGTGACGCTATTGTGACGGTGGTTGCTTCCGACTCATCCTCATTGGGTATGATCCGTTATAAATTTAAAAAATTAATTCCTTCTCTTGAAGAATTCTTCTAATAAGGAGAGACACAATGGCTTTAAAGGTAGATTTTACATTTGATGACAAAACATACCGGCACTATATGAATGGGTTCCTATCAGTTTTACATTGCCATCACTATTTGTGCCTTACCACCAAATTGGCCCTTGATTTTGATGACTTGGGCGGCACCCGGATATTAGAAGAGGTGGCCGAGGATACGATGCGTCCATTGTTTGACGATTATATCCATAAAAATAGTGTGGATTCTTTTAAAGAAAGGATATTGGTGGGAATTGAATATTACGCGGTTATGGGACTGGGCAAAATGAAAGTCACTGCCAACGAGCAGGGCGGAAAGGTTCAGTTGGTGCGTTCCCATGTGGATCAGGGATGGCTCACAAAATGGGGAAAAAGCAAAGCGCATATCAATCATTTCAGTCGTGGATATATTGCTGCAATGTTTGCCGCGGCAGTAGATAAACCGGCAAGAAGCTTTTCGGTGGCTGAAGAAGAGAGCATCGCCACCGGCGGTGAGTCCAGCATATTACAGGTTAAAATAGCCTAGGGAGGGACATACGATGACGGTAATGCGAGATGAAGTCGTAAAAGAATTAGCAGAATTGAATGTCAAGGGAAATGAGGATGGGCTGATACCCAGTTTCAATGTCATGGTGAACCAACTGCCTGTCTCTTTCTGGAACACCTTCGCAACGAGGATGATAGAAGCCGCACCTCCGGAAAGACGTAAAGAGGTGGAAGATGCCCTGGTGAATTGTGCATATGAATGCGGGTACCATACTGGTTATGGAATTATCAGTTCAGAAGAATTTAATGATGTGGTTACACCCATGGTGACGGAAGGCGCTAAAGACGTTTTGCGTGGTGCTTATGCTGTTTTTACTGCCTGGGGATGGGCCAAATCCGGCATCGCTAAGATCAAGGAAGGCGAAAAAATGGTGGTTCGAGCTACGGATTATTATGAGGCGGACGGCGAACAAGGTGAAAAACGCGCATTTATGATCCGTGGTGTAAGCTCAGCATTCTTCGAGCTTGCCTATGCCGAGCCTTATCCAGATGGTATGAACACCTTTACATGCGAGCAGGCAAAGGGCATCGAGAGCGGGGATCCTCACGGTGAATTTGTTGTCACTAAAAAATAATTTTGTCGATTTAACTCGATTCTTTTTTCAACACTTGAAAGTCTAAGGAGTTGCTTGTGGCGAATACGGAAAGAAATTTAAAAACGATTCATGAACATATGGCTGCACATATAAAAGGATACATTGCCTCTGCTGTCGTGAATTTAGAAGATGGTTTGGTTGTATCGAAACTGTGCACCGACCCTGAAGTCGACTGCGATGCTATTTCGGTCTATCTTTCCAGTATCGTCAACTCTCATATCAAAACTACCAAAATTATACCTGGTACACGGGAAACCAATGATATCTCTTTCACCACGGATAAGAACTATTTTATCATTCGAATACTTCCCAAGCAACTGGTCTTTTTTTACGTCATGACCGAAGAAGACGGCCGATTAAAATTCAAAAAACTGCTCATGGAAAAATATGAGAAGTATGTGATTAAAACACTGAAAGAAATGATATTATCTAAAAATTCAGGCTGAGACTTTGAAAAGATAAGATATTAGTAAAGTATCACCTAAAGCAGAGCAAGGCTGCATAAGTCAGAGAAAATAAAGATCTTATGCTGGAATGGAAAACCAGTGGGTTAGTATAGGTTCCTCGCCGCTCCAAAAATCAAGGACAAGGAGCCGCAGGTTTACAAATAAAAGGGAAACCCAGGATTGGTTTTACTAGGATAGCATTGGAGCAGAGCAGGATTACACTATCCTTAAAATGCTTTTAATTCTTTGAGAGACATTTTTTTGTTTTAGAAAAAATATAGAAGTAGTACAATACCTTATTAAATAAACCTTGCAATTCTTACAGAATACTAACGGTCGCCTTAGCAGACTGTCTTTTGGGTGGGCAACCAAAAATTCAGTCCTTGTTCAAGATCGAACTGATGTGACTCCTGCAATCCAGTCTGGATGGTGAAAACTACAAAAACTCTGACATAATTTCCGCAACATCCCTGCCGTATCCATAACAGTGCTTAGCAACAAGATCTTCTTCCTTAATTTTCTTCGCTCCTTGTTCTGTGCTCATGTCAGCGCCTAAAAGCTCCTTGCACATGGAGGTTCCATGCTTCTCTTCAAAACGCCAAAACAGTTCCTGGACAGCTTTTTTCGTTTCCTTACGAGCCTGTCCTTCATCTTTGTTTGTTCGCAAATGAGCCAGGCAAAGAATTGCGCCCATCAAATACCCGCAGGTTTTCCCCAAAGCGCCGATACCCCCTCCAAAAGGACGGCCAAGCAACCTTGCTGTCTTTAAATCCACGCCGAATGCTTCACCGAAAGCGGCAATTATTGCCTGAGCGCAATTTAAGCCACCGTTCATATGCAAATCCACAGTTTCTTCAACTTTGTTCATCGTACAATCTCCTTTACTCTTGTGTATAATTTTGTTAACCTATCGTTTATTATTATAGTTAAAGATTAAATATAGAGTCAAACGATTAGTTTCGATCTGAATGATCGAAAAATTCGATAGGAGGTTAAGCAATGGAAATTAGACAACTAAAGACTTTCAGGGCTGTCGCCATCTTTTTGAGTTTTAACAGGGCAGCGGAACATCTTCACTATGCCCAATCCAGTATTTCTGCCCAGATTAAGGCCCTTGAAGAAGAACTGGATGTCCGGCTGTTTGACCGGCTGGGAAGAAGCATATTGCTGACTGAAGCTGGAGAACGCCTGATGAAATATGCCGAAAAGATCTTGGACCTGGCTAAAGAAACCCAAGCAGAAGTATCAGAAACAAAAAAGCCACAGGGTTCATTGACAATAAGGATTCCGGAAACCTTTGGTGTCCATAGGCTTCCACCTGTGATAAAGCAGTTTCGGCTCCGTTTTCCAAAGGTTCGGTTAAATTTCACCACATGCGCGCATGAAGGCCTTGGCAAGGACCTTCGCAAGGGCATCACGGATTTAGCCTTTCTTCTGGCTGAATCTATCCAGGCCGCAGATCTCCAGACGGAAGTTCTTGGATTTGAAACCATACTCTTAGTTGCTCACCCAAACCATGAGCTGATGACCCATAAACTTATTAAAACCCGTGATCTTAAAGACGAAACAATACTTTTGTCCGCTGTGGACTGCAGTTATAGAAGACCCTTTGAGCAAACTTTGACCCAAAAAGGTGTCCGTACTGGAACCAAGCTGATGTTTAACAGTATAGAGGCAATTAAGAAGTGTATTATGGCGGGTGTGGGAATCAGCATCCTCCCTAAGGTTACTGTAGCAAAAGATATTGCTGCCGGAAGATTGGCGGCTTTGCCGTGGGCTGACGGAGAATTTGAGGTAGCCACTCTCATGATCTGGCACAAGGATAAGTGGTTGTCTCCAACTTTGACCGCATTCATTGAGATAGCGAGAGAGGTTTTGTCTGGAACTGGTTTAAAGGAGAACGGTTAATTCTTCTAATGCAAGGCCCTAAATCCCCTTTTTCCTCATACGCAAAAGAAACTCAAATTTTACGTCATTCATTGTAGCGTATCAAAGCTTTTTCTTTGTGTATCTATAATCCGAAGAAATACTGAATTAATTTTGCTTTTCTCCCCTATCTTGACTGTCTCCAGACCTTTTTTTATAACTTTTTATCCTAAAATTAATATCTCAAAGATATATATCAGATTTTTACTGAAGTATTTTTTTTCAGTAGATATAAATGGATATCTCAACGCTCTAAACACCGTGTTCAATTCCCGTAGCAGATCTTAGGCAATTTATAAGAATTCTTTTGTAGTCAGTACATTAGCAAAAACAGCTTTCAGTGAGGCCATAAATGCAGATTGAACTTCCGACGCCTTAACAACCCTACCTTCAAATTCTAAATCTCTCGTTGCGCAAGCATCAGAAATGACATTACAGGTGTAACCCAGGTCAAAGGCAGCACGAACTGTTGTATCAATGCACATATGAGTCATTGCACCACAGATAAATAATTCTTTGACTTCTGCCCTTTGTAATAAATCATTAAACTCCGTATCACGAAATGAGCTTGGAAAGTGCTTCATAACCACAGCCTCATTTTCTTTAGGTTTTACACTTTCATGTATTTCACTGCCTTTAGTATTCGGAAGAAAGAAAGTAGATCCTTCTCCAATGGCTATGTGTTGAATATGAAATATTGGAGCTTGTTTTTCTCTGAAGCTTTTCAGCAAATACTTGCAATTTTCTGAGGAGTTTTCCATACCAATCAGTTCCATATTGCCGCCGCTGAAATAATCATTTTGAACATCGATGATAACTAAACCTTTTTTCATTTAAATCTCCTTAAATTATTTGGGGTAGAACGTCGCCGATCACCTGACGGACTGACTGTTTATGCTGCTATTTTTTCGAATACCGATGAGGTTCATTAAAAAATGTGATATCCGAATATCCGGCATATATTTTGGCAGAATGTATGACTCCTTTAGGGATATAATACCTGTCACTTTTTTCGTAAGTAACTTGATTGCCTTCAATTGTCAAATATTTTTCCCTCTAGGACGATACCGATTTGAGCCGCATGAGAATGCTCCGGCAAGTCAACATCATTTCCAAATTCCATGTTTATGATTTGATGAGTATCCGCTTGTGAAAGATAAGCTTTTATTCCTTCCAGCGGTATATTCGCTTCAGGAAGATTTCTAATGGAATCTGGGAATATCTCAGTCATACAAACTCCTTTCATTTTGATGGAGACCTGGATGGTTTTCTCGCCAGCATGATTCCTGCAGTCAGAATCATTGCACCGCCAATAAATTTAATAAGGGTCAGATCTTCGCTAAAAGCTATCCAGGCCAAAGCAACCGTCACCACGGGTTCAAGAGTTGAAAGCATTGATGAATGGACCGGACCAATTCGCTTGAGTCCTTCAAAAAAGGTAACAATAGCAATCACTGTAGAAATCACCACAATGCCACCTACCGCGCTCCATCCTGCCACCTGTGAGGGGAAATGAGCGCCGCGAATCAGAATCCCCATTGTATATACCGCCCCGGCAGATATCATAATAATCGTAGAGGTTGTGATGACATCTGTGTTTGGCATAATCCGGGAACCTGTGATGATGTATGTTGTGTAGATGAAGGCAGCCATCACCCCCAGGATAATACCTAATGATTTTCCCCCGGTTTCAAGCCCTATTACGCAGACCGTGCCGGTTAACGCAAGAATTAGAGCAATGATTTCAAGGCGAGTGATTTTCTGTTTTAAAAACAGAATTGAAATCCCGGTGACCAGGGCCGGATACAGATAAAGCAGGATGGCCACAGTTCCAGCCGGAGCATAAAGCAATGCTGTAAAATAGGTAAAAGATTGGCCTGCGTATCCGATGCCACCCATTAGAATCGATATGATCAGGACCCGTCCCCTGGGAAATCGGGCATTTCGAAACATATTGTAGACGAGCATAATCCCACTGGCCAGTGTGAATCTTAGAAACAAGAGGGTGATCGGATCGGTTCCGTATTTATAGGTGTAATTGGCAAATATCGGCATGGCACCGAATGCGGCAGCAGAAATCAATATAAAAATAATCCCAAAAAAACGCGGGTGCGATGAGCGGCTCGAAGTTGAAGTCGGTCTCATTAAAGTGTATATAGTCTTTCAGTTACAGGGTCAGGTGAAAAGAATCATGTGAAATAAATCTAAAGGATTCAGAACCCAAAAAGATCTGGCCTTCACATTTGAAGGGGTGTTTCTTCACATATCGTTCGATAACCAAGAGCTTCTACTGTTTCAATTATTTGTTAAGTTTTTCTAATACCTGCCATAATTTTTTGCTTTTTTCAGAGAGAAACCATTCATCGAAACTTGTTGCATAATTCTCCCCATTATTGACGAATTTATAATAATGTACCTCACATGCTCGATAACATTTTTGATCACGGCTCCAGCGTACCATATTTCCAGGGAAGATGCCCCATATCTTGAAACCATGATTCTCCATCAGTTCTTGAGTCTTGTTATGCCAAGTTTCAGCAAAAACAGTTATTAATTCCACCTCTGTTTTTGAGATCATTTCTAGAATATTCTTGAAAAACGGATAGAATACTTTCTTTTCTCGGAATGTGGAATGAAGTCCACCCATAGTGAACTCTACCTGAAGGTTTTGATCCCATTTGGTCATTAATAAGAGCCCGACAAGTTGACTACCCTTGAGATCTTCCAGAAGGACAATCGCATGTTTTATTTCCTTTGCGTCCGTTTTTAAATTCTCATCAAACAAGACATTATCTTCATACCATTGAGAGTCAAAAACAAATTGATGAGTTGAGCCATAGGCTTCAGGATAAACGTCCTTCCAGAGTTCGATAACTCTATCAATATCATTGTTGCGCATATAGCGCATAATAAGATTGCTATTCGTCAATGTACTTGCCGTTACCAATTTTGGCCAATTGATATGAAATTCCATGATATCTTTCAATTGACACGATTGCCCCATTGTTTTGTATGGCTGATATTCGGATAAGTTAAGATCGAATGTCATTGTTACTCCTTATTTTACTATGCAAGCGAGGCATATAACTAATGACTATATGTTTTCTTTGGTATTACATTTATCTTGTTACTGAATAACATACAATATATAAAGTTATCCAGCAACAGCCGATCATTCATTTTTTATTGGAAAAATGAAAATGTCAGATATCCACAAATTCTCGATATTGTTAAGCATAATGGATAAACTTTACATCTTTTTTTGTCTCAATTGTCGGGCTTTAAACCTATAGTATCTGTAGCTGTTGAGAAAGTTTTCACCAAATATCTGAAAACGGGTTATTCTTCCATTAAATTAATTGCCTCCTTTTTCCCTTTTTCTTCATCTACAAAATAGAAAAGAACGGCACCGACAATAAAGAGCAGGAGAATAGATCCGATACTCCAACGCGAAGCAAGTCTGCCTACAGCTTCAATCTGTAACGCTGTTGGGGCAGGTGGCATAAGAATCCGTCTTGCTAAAAGACCGACAATTCCCATTAACGCAGGACCAAAAATTGCTGCAAATTTACCGAGCATGTTGTAAAAACCATAATATTCCGCAGGTTTGTCGGCTGGGATCAACCGTGAATAATAAGAACGGCTCAAAGCCTGAATACCGCCCTGCGCCAGGCCGATAACTCCAGCCAGGATGTAGAACTCATTCTTGCTGTTCATCATGGTTCCCCACATGGTAACCAGCATGTAGATACCTATTCCAAGAAAGATCGATTTGCGCACTCCCCAGAACTGACCGAGTTTTCCGAAAAGGAGTGCGGCGGGAAAGCCGACAAATTGAACGATTAAAAGGGCGACAATGAGATCATTTGAGGCAAATCCAAGTGATAAACCATAATCAACAGCCATGCGTATAATCGTATCTACCCCGTCAATATAAAACCAGTAGGCCATAAGAAACAGGAAAATTGTTTTTAAATGGCGGATTTTTTTAAATGTTCCTGCAAACTGTCTGAAACCTTCAGTGATAATATGAATAACCGAGCGGCTTTCGATAATTTTCTTTTTTTCCTGCACCCAAAAAATGGTAAATAATGTAAAAAATCCCCACCAGACTGCCACGGAAAGAAAAGAGTAACGCACAGCCTCACCTGCATCGGCCAGACCGAATTTTTGGGGCATTAATGTCATCAAGACATTGACTAAAAAGAGCAAACCGCCTCCCAGGTATCCCACGGAAAAGCCGAGGCTGGAAATGTAATCAATATTGTCTTTCTCGGCCACACTCGGCAGAAGGGAATCATAAAATATATTTGCACCGGAAAATCCGATTATCCCCATTGTGTATATAAAAATTGCCCAGACCCACTCTCCCTTTTGAATGAAAAACAAAGACGCGGTCATCAGGACACCAAAAAAAAAAAAAAAAATCAGCAATTTTTTCTTTGCATTACCTTTGTCGGCAATCGCACCCAATACAGGCGCCATTAATGCTACAAAAAGACTGGCAATTGAATTTCCGAAACCGAGCTGTGCCGTGCTCATGTTTACATCCGCTCCGTAACTCCAGTACTGCTTGAAGAAAATCGGAAAAAAGCCTGCCATTACAGTTGTTGCAAATGCGGAATTTGCCCAGTCGTACATAGCCCATCCCCATATTTTCTTGTTTTTTTCCTTCATAATATTCTCCATGCCTCCTGAATTTTAAAATTGCACCAATCTTTAACTACTGGTTTAATTAGTATTGAAAAAGCGCAATTTACAGATATCCTTAATTGCCATTGGTGCCAATAGATTCTGTTATGTCCAAGGAACAAATCTTAAGTTAAATTCATCAATAATTGTTAAAAACTCTTTAGGCAGTCTCTTTCTTGTATTTGAAATAATCTCGGGCTGTATCTCTTTATAAAAGGCCTGGGCAATTCCTCCGGCAATACATGCGATGGTATCACTGTCCCCTCCTAAGGATATCCCTTTTCTGACTGCGTCTTCATAATCTTTTGATTCGAAAAAAGCGATCATCGCTTCAGGCACCGAGCCCTGACAGGATACATCAAAATGATAATCCGGCCTGATTTCGTCTAGGGTTCGATTTAAATCATAGGCAAAGCGCTTGCTGATTTCCCTTCGAATTTCGGCCTTGCTTTTTCCTTCACGGGCCAAAAAAATTGCCAGAGCCGTTGCCTGGGCACCCTTTATGCCCTCTGGATGATTGTGTGTGACTTCAGCGCTTTTTTTTGCCTCTGCCAGCACATTTTCAACTGAATTGAATGCAAAACCAACGGGACTTACCCTCATTGCAGAACCGTTTCCCCAGCTATAATAGGGTTTGTTCTCAGCAGAATGCAGCCACCGGTAAAACGATCCCCCATATCCTGCATAGGGATATTTTAACCCGAAATTTTTTATAGAAGATGCATAATCGACATCATTTAAAATTGAAAAGGCTACTGCAACGGTTAATACGGTGTCGTCGGTAAATTTCGAATGGGCGCTGAACAGCGGAAATGAAGTGCTTTTAATGGGATTAGCCTCGTAAACAGAACCAATGATATCACCAGCTATAGCGCCTATCATTTTTTAGCTTTCCCTTGAATACTGACGGTTTCGTTAAAAGTCGGAGAATCGGTTTTTACGAATCCATTAATACGGTTATTAAGATTAGTTAATGCAAAAAGGGTTCAAGGATTCAGGGATTCAAGGGATCGAGTGCTTTTTACTCTAACGATTTAATAAGTGCTTTGAATATCCTCTCAACCTTTCCTATCCCTGCCTGTAGCATCTTTGATTGATCGGCCTCAATATTGACCAAGTCCTTAGATAGTGATATCCGGGTTTCCATTGAACCTGTGGGGGCATAATTTTTAAGCATTTTTATCCGCCTGTTCTGTGGAGTATCACTCGAACCCCTGACCCCTTGAATCCCTGAATCCTTATAATCCTGCAACTCTTTTGGAGATGATCGATTAATACTAACACTTATAGTGAATCGCCAACCAAACTGTTTCCAGTTCCGGATCAGTCCATTCTACACGGTGTTTTGTATGTGATGGAATATGAATATAATCCCCCGCGCTTAAAACAACCGCTTTGTCATCCCTTTCAAATAACAAGCTGGCGTTTCCTTTCAGCAAGATGACCCATTCGTTCTCCTCTTGATCATACCAGCCGTTATCCGGCGACGAATGCCCTTTGGAAACAATACGCTCGACTTTAAGGTTTTCTGTCTTTATTATTTCCTGAAACAGTTCTTCAGGAATATGAGCGGGAATATTTTCAAAAATGTTTATTACATCATTCATGGTTTTTCACATATGTGATAAAGAGAAAAATGTCCGTACCTTTTATTTCCCACTTGTTATACGTCTTCAATTGCATTTCTTAAAGCCGCTCGTGCGAGCAGTCGAGTCGAATCCAATGTTGGCAAGGGGCAATCATCCGGCTTGACTATTATCGGAATTTCCGTACATCCAAGAATAGCTGCATCACATCCACGTTTTTTAAGCTTTTGTATAACTTCATTAAAATATAGCCTGGATTTTTCAGTGAATATACTGTTTACCAGTTCATTAAATATGATCTTATCAATCTGTTCTCGATCCTTTTCATCTGGAATTTCATAAGAAATGTCGAATTTGTCCAAAGTCTTTGGATAGACCGGACCAACCATTAGATATTTTGTTCCCAAAATGGCAAGTTTTGAAAATCCGTTCTTTTGGGCTTCTTCAGCCACTGCTTTAGCAATATGCAGCCAGGGTATGGGCGACTTTTCAGTGACGAATTCAAAGGCTTGATGAATCGTGTTATCAGGGCAAATAGCAATTTTTGCTCCTATTTCGAAAACCTTGTTAGCCGATGACAACATGAGTTTGGCCACATCTTTCCAATTCCCGGAACGTATATGCACCATGTATTCCCCCAGTGGGTGAGTATGCATACTTATTTCAGGATGCATGTGTTCACCCATTTTAAGGGGCGCTTCTTTACATATCGTTCGATAACAGAGGGCTGCTCCTTCTGCGCTGCATGCTACAATTCCCATGTGTTTTGCCACAGTCATTCCCCTTTCTTAAAAAGTATAACGGCAAATTTGAGTTTCTTTGGTCTACTCCAATATTTTGGGATTTTCTTTGATAGCCATTTGGTCTTTATTAACAATAGTATCATTTGTATGTCTATAGGCCTTTAAAATTTTTACCAGTAATTTTTCAATTTTTTTCTGTGATACGTTTATATTTCTACTGTATGTATCTACTCTATGAACAAAAACCATATTTAACTTTGGAATCACAATTATTCGATGCCCCCTGTAACCGGATGTTTGATAAGTTCCAAACTTATTTAAGCCTCCAGACATGAGATTTGCCCATTTAAAACCCACACCATATCCCCAACTGTGCGAATAAATCGCTGTAGATTTTTTGATCCAGGTCTTAGGAACGACCTGCCTATCTTTCCATCTACCATTATTTAAATATAGCAATCCAAATCGTGCCATATCATTGGTGTTCATTTTAAATGGATATGCTGGATGAATCGATTTTTCAGACTCATAAATGTATTTACAATCTGATAAGTTAAAATTTTCCATTTCAATAGGAATGGCAATACATTTCTTGAATTCTTCGAATATTTTTGCATTTGTTTCCTGTTCGAAAATGGCACCGAGCACATTAAAATCCCAATTATTATAATAGTAAAATTCTCCTGGCTTTTGGCTACCTCTGGCAGGTCTTATTTTTTCCATTATTGGAGCTTCATATGCAGCTTTGTGATAAATACCGGATCTACATTTTAACAGGTCAATTATTTTTGCTTGTTTTTCTATATCTGTTAAACCATCTTTATCGTCTATTCCTAACTCACCAATTGTTTTATTCAGATTAATATTTCCTCTATCTTCATAAATGCCATAAAGCGAAAAGAGAAAGCTTTTTCGAATGGAATGTATTTTGTATTTTGTTTTAACATTTCCCCATGCGAATACAACAACTCCATTATGTATAAGGACTGCGGCTGCTGAACCAATTGCATTAAAATATTTTTTAGCATTATCTAAAGCTTTAATTGACCAGCCTTCTTTGCCAATATCATCGTATCTGGACCACGTCTTGTCCGGATATCCATTAAATGCTTTTTTATCCAAAATCTTGTAATCGCCTGAATAATGGTTGTAGGTCTTTTGAAAATGGCAGGATAAAAATATAATAAAAATAAAGAACAAGAATGATTTTTTAAATAAACATGAAAAAACTAAAATTAATTTTTGATAATTCATTTCTTTCCACCACTCTAACTGCAGGTTAATTGAAGGATCGGGGAGTTTTATCTCAAATTCTTTTTAGTAAACCTTTAGCGCCTTACTGATTGTCAGCGGCCAACCCGAAGATTGTTGTCTCGATTGTTCGGGTCCGGGGACCGTTGTCATGGTTGATGGCTACAACTTGCTGCCATGTTCCCAGTATTAATTTCCCGCCTCGAACAGGCAGCACAATGGAAGGCCCTAAAAGTGCCGCCTGAACATGGCTGTGTCCGTTGCCATCATGCCAGGCTTTCTCGTGTTCATATTCAAGGTCAGGCGGGGCTATTCTATTGATTGCTCTTTTCAAATCTTCTACAACGCCCGGCTCAAATTCTATGGTCGTAAGGGACCCGGTTGATCCCACCATAGTAGCGTTAAAATTTCCGTTTTCAATTTGTGACTCTTTAATAAGTTGACGAATTCTTGGTGTAATATCACAAATATCAGGCCCGGTTTTTAGCTGGACGTCAATCGATTTAATAAATACGGATACATTTTTCATCTCTTTAATCCTTTTCACCTGCGATTTATCAGTACGCGATCCATTTCGGACGAAATCTGTTCATGAAATCTGTTTATATTCCAACTCTTTCTTTTTAACCAAAAAAATATCCAATTGAGTCCACCATGTAAGGTCTCTGAATGCCGGACAGCTTTTCATGATGTTAAAATCTTACCATAACATTGATTATGTTAAAAAACTATTTAAAATTAGCCGGTTAGTCAAGAATTTTTGCCTGTCAATCGAACTATCGCAAATGACTTTATAATGTTCTTTTAAAAGTAAACAAAAAAGAGTATATTTATGGGAAACAGTATAAATCAATAAATAGAAGATGAGTACTTTGGATTTCGTCAATGGAACATCGTATATTGTCTAATGGTCTTGGATTTTCTCCCAAAAGGCCATTTTAGTGAACTGCAAGAGCCTGATTGATTATCAGCGGTCCGTCTGGGAAATAGCCTTATGGTTCGTGTAATCCTTAACAATATTATCGTAAAGCTGACCTGCGGCAAATGCTATTTGTGAGATTGCTAAAACTAAAAAACTTGACATGATTGCCATGGATTCTCTGGAGCGCAGCAAGTTAGAGGGATTGCGGTTAGGAAGTTGTACCCAAAGGGTATTAAATATGGCACCTTGCCCTGTGCTGGTTATCCGATAATTTGAACTGATGAAGGAAAAAAAATCAATTGCCCCCGAGCCGGACGCCAGAAACCTGAATGGATCGAGTTTACGCTCCCAGATGGGCCCTCTTTTCCTGTTAAGTGCTATTTTCTTTTTAAACTTTACGGGCCGAATCGTCTATGCCCCTCTGATGCCGGTGATCGAAGCAGACCTTAACATTACCCATGCCGGCGCAGGTTCACTGTTTTTCTATATCTCCATCGGATATTTTATCACTCTTTTAGGTTCCGGCTGGATTGCAGCCGCTCTGAACCATCGACGCACCATTATTCTCTCCTCTGTTGTCCTTGGCTTTTCGTTAATCTGCACAGCTTTCAGTGACAGTCTCAGAGCCATCCAGATTACCTTGCTCCTTTTGGGAGCTGCCGCCGGTTTGTACCTGCCTTCCGGTATTGCCACTCTCACAGCGTTGACCAACAAGGAACATTGGGGTAAAGCTATCGCTGTCCACGAACTGGCTCCCAATTTGGGTTTTATAATGGCCCCATTATTATCGGAATTAATCATGGTATGGTTTTCCTGGCAGACCGTACCGCTGATGCTGGGTATTACCACCATATTCTTAGGAATCGCGTTTGCCTATTACAGTCATGAGGGGGCCTTTGCCGGTGCTCCTCCGGGACTTGCCTCCTTTAAAATCTTCTTTTCCAAACCTGCATTTTGGATTATGGTAATACTGTTCGGTCTGGGAATCGCCGGGACCCTTGGTGTTTACACAATGCTGCCGCTTTATCTGGTGACTGAACATGCCATTGATCGAAACTTTGCCAACACCCTGATGTCCTTTTCCAGAATTTTAAGTCTGTTTATGGCCTTTGCAGGCGGATGGGCTTCTGACCGTTTCGGTCCGCGCAAAACCTTAATTATTGTTTTCCTGTTTAGCGGGTTTGCCACAATGGCCATAGGGGCCGCATCCGGCAAGTGGATTCTATGGGTAATTTTTCTACAACCGATGCTGGCAGTATGCTTTTTCCCAGCAGGTTTTGCAGCGCTCTCTCGAATCGGACCGGCTGGAGCCCGCAACATTGCTGTTTCTCTTGCCGTACCCGCTGCTTTTATGATCGGTGGCGGAGTCGTTCCCACCCTTATCGGTTTTATGGGCGATATTAATTTATTTTCGGCAGGAATAGGCATAGTCGGCGGTATGATTACCTTAGGTGCCATGCTCGCATATTTTCTTAAATTATAATCTCTTTGCATTGTCGTTTCCTAATCTGTAATGAAGTCCATTCAAATAACCACTATAATCTGAAATCTTTTTAACTTCTATTAGCTTAAACAGTTATTAAGTCCCTGCATACTGAATCACACCAAAGGCATAATTTAATTTCTATGTGTTTTTACCCACTTGTGTCAGATCTCCGGTGTGAGTTGATATCCACAAAAGATCTACAAATCTGCATTATTTTTCATCATAAATTGATTTTTCACTTATCCGGTCCATGTATTTAAATGTATTATCTTGACAAACTACTTTATTTATATTTATTATAGTTTCTATAATATACTATTATATTAGATTATTTTATCTATTTGATTTATTTATATCTTGACAAACTTAAAATTATTTGTCACTCTAGTCTCTCATCCTTATTTACTGTTACTGTCGAGACGGTCAGGGTTAATAATATCTTTAGCCCGTACCGTCTAAGACTTTTGATAAGCTAAAAGGTGCGAACTTGATAAAAAAATAAAGCCAACTTGCCCAACCTGTAATGATGTCAGATAGGTGGCCAATACACATGAACAACCTAAGAAAAAAGGAGGTTTAACACAATGGCTTACTGGATATCCGGATATCTTTCCATAGTTCTATCGATCATTCTACTGGCGGCAACCTGTCCGGTTTAAAGTGGAAAAACTCATTCTGAAATTTTATACGCTTACAGATGCTGCTAGGGAATTAGGACGATCCAGGCAGAGTCTCCATGAGCTGTATATGCGGGGTCGTCTTCCTTATGAAAGGATCGGAAATAAAGTGATGATCACCGGGGGTACTGTTGCGTTCTTAAAACGCAACCCTGAAATGCGAATCGACAAGAAAATTACCGGTAGAAGATGAAGCTCCTCACAGCAAGCGGATGGGATAATTCAAAAGATCATAATAAAAATCAAGGATCAGGCAACAGGGTTGGACAATGTACCTATTTTATCGATAGTTAGTTCCACCGTATCGCCGGGCTTTAAAAAAACCGGAGGATTGCGAACAAAGCCGACTCCACTGGGTGTGCCGGTCAGGATAACAGTTCCCGGTAAAAGAGTCATACAAGAAGATAGAAACTCGATAATTTCGGCAACAGAAAAAATCATATCTGATGTGTTTGTATCCTGCATGACCTTTCCATTTAAAATGCTTTTTATTTGCAGGGTTTGGGGATTTGACATTTCGTCAGCAGTAACCAGACAAGGTCCCAGGGGGCAGAATGTATCAAAGCTTTTGCCAAGCACCCACTGCCCTCCGCCGGAGTTTTTTTGCCATCGTCTGGCAGAAACATCATTGGCAATTGTGTATCCCAGGACATAATCCAGAGCTTTATCTGCAGGCACGTTCTTTGTGGCCTTTCCGATAACCACAGCCAGTTCAACTTCATAATCGACTTCTAATGGGTCCATGCACAAAGGAGGTATGATAATCGGATCACCCGGGTGGTTGAGCGTAGCCGGATTTTTCATAAATAACACCGGGTATCTGGGGAGCTTCGCTCCCGTTTCCTGTGCGTGTTGATGATAGTTAAGCCCTATACAAAGAATAGCAGCAGGTTCTACCGGAGCAAGCAGTTTTTTTACTCTCGCTTTTTCTCCAGTTGTTTTAAGGTCGTTGTACAAATGACCATCGAGCAGTTCAGCAGTATTTTCATTGTACTTGTGGCCATAACATACCCTGTTGTTTTCATCGACAAAACGTATGATGTGCATGAATAATATCCTTTCATATTTCTATAAAAACATCTATCGAGAACTCTTTAACCATGCAAATTTTAAATTATGATATACCTTGTTTATTAAAATTTCAATTAATAACGATACAATTATTATAATTACAATTTCTTGACAAACTGCTTATTAAACAATATGGATGGCCTCGTAAATCCTGCTTGACTGGACTAATACATAAAACATTTCTTTTGGAGATACCTTTTGACTGTCGCATTAATTACCCTTGGACTGCTTTGTGCCGTGGCCGGTGTCATTGGTTGTATCCTGCCGGTAATTCCTGGACCTGCGCTTAGTTTTATATCCTTGTTCATTATCTCCTATGCTAAAAATTGGGAGGTTTTCAGCACTGCTTTTCTGGTGACAATGGGCATCTTTACCATTTTACTGACAATTTTAGACTATGCGGTTCCCATATTCGGCGCAAAAAAATTCGGTGCTTCAAAATCTGGCATATGGGGATCTATGATTGGCATGCTCCTAGGGTTTATTTTTTTCCCGCCATTTGGAATCTTCATCGGTACATTTTTCGGAGCTTTGGCCGGAGAATTAATTGCAGGGAAAGACAGTAAAAAAGCCCTGCGGGCGGGCTGGGGCAGCTTTATCGGAAACATAACTGCAATCGGAATTAAGCTCGCTTTTACCGGTATTGTGTTATTCTTTTACATCAGAGCCATATTTTAATGGCACTGCAAAAAGGCTCATCTACTGCGTTGTAACGCCATCAGTCTCTTTATTTAAAGACTTTTTACAAAAGCATCAAAACTATTGTTTCGATTTTTGTGCCATTTTCTTTACCCGCAAAAGGCCCGGGCTGTTGTGCATGTACATCAGGGAGGATTGATACCCGGCAGCAATAAAAATACTCTCAAGCATATCAAAAATAACCGGCCTATCCGGCCAGGTAAAAAACTTCCTTTCTTGCTCAAGGGCTTTCCATTCCTTATGCAATCGCGGTTTCCCATCAAACACGGACTTTATTGCCTGATCACACAGGAACATTTCACAAACAATCGGTTTTACACGCCACATGCACCCCTGCTTACCCAGGTAGATACACTTGAATCCGTTATTGGACTGTTGAAGTATTTTTAGTAAAGACTCTATCTCATTTTTTTCTGAGGTCAATGTATTTATAACCACATCAGCAAAAAAAGTGATAATGCCTTCCCTGGAACAACAGGCACTTAACTTGCTCTGATAACATTTTTGGGTACAAATTTGTGTAAAATGGTCGGCAAGGAAAGTTTTTACTTTGTCACGAAATAAGAGGTAGTCAGTCAGTGCGATGTTAAGCTTCAGCCTTTCAGATTTTGAAATGCTCGAAAGGTGCTCCTTTGCCATTAATAGAGCATCATATTGCTCCTTTTGATATTCGTCCATGAAAAGGAATTTTCTTTAAGATGGTATTTTTCCACAACAACTCCCTGGTCCGGCGCAACTTGCATGGCTTGATGAAGAACCGCAGCAGGCAGTATCTTTTGGACCGGGCATTATTGTGCTTGCTTCTCCGGATAAGGATGAAGGTGCTGAAAGCATTTTTTTAACATTTCCACTGCCACAGGATACGCATTTGACTTTTTCTTTTATTGAAGCAACGAGAATTTCACTTTCTTTTCCGCAGTCGGAACATAAAAAATCATACAAAGGCATTTTCAAACTCCTTTTTTTTTGCAATATGATACTATTTTTTCAAGGAAAAATGCAATACATAATTTGACTATTGATGCTTGCCATATAATGATGATTCAGCTATATACACAAACCTTGAATGCGCAAATATATAAAAACTTTTTTTAAGAATCTTAGAAAATGAATAATAACTCACCTGTTGCCGTGGTAGGGATGGCCGGGTTATTCCCCGGCGCCCATGACCTTGATATATTCTGGCAAAATATAATAAATAAAGTTGAAGCAGTCCGCGAAGTTCCAAAAAACAGGTGGATTGTCGATCCGGACTTGATGGTTCACCCTGACCCAATGCCCGATAAAGCGCTTTCCAGGTCTTGCTGCCTTATAAATGATTTCCAATTTGATCCTGAAGGGATTGACATTGATAAAGATCTTTTAAATGAGCTCGACCCTTTGTACCATCTGATTCTTCATGCAGGCCGAGCCGCTATTTCAGATTGCAAAACTTCACTTAACTCCAAAGAACGCACCGGTGTCGTTCTGGCTGCAATTGCATTGCCTACAGATGCCTCTTCATTCATCACCAGAGAAATATTCGAGTCATCCTTTGAAAAAAAACTCTTTGGGAGTAGCAAAACTAATCTATTTAATAGAAATCAATCCCTTGCCTCTAAGGTTACAAGCCTTCCAGGAGCTGTTCTTGCCAGGGGTTTTGGCCTTGGCGGTGGAAGTTATACGCTGGATGCCGCCTGTGCGTCATCTATTTATGCGGTCAAATTGGCCTGTGATGAACTTCGGTCCCACCGCGCTGATACCATGTTGGCAGGTGGTGTATCAAGACCGGAATGCCTTTACACCCAAGTTGGTTTCAGCCAGCTTCTGGCATTATCCCCTTCAGGCCGCTGTGCTCCTTTTGACAAAAGTGCTGATGGTCTTGTGGTCGGAGAAGGCGCCGGTATCCTTGTTTTAAAAAGACTTGAAGATGCCATAAATGATTCAGACAGAATTTATGGCCTGATTAAAGGCATCGGTCTCTCCAATGACATGGGGGGAAATCTTCTTGCTCCTGACAGTAAGGGCCAGGTTCGTGCCATGCGTCAAGCATATAATTCTGTTCGTATGACTCCCTTCGATATCGATCTCATCGAATGTCATGGGACGGGAACGCCTGTTGGAGACATGACGGAATTACACAGCTTAAGAAGTTTATGGGGTAAATCCGGCTGGAGTAAGCAGCAATGTTCAATCGGATCAATCAAGTCGATGATCGGTCATCTTTTAACAGGCGCCGGTTCAGCAGGTATGATAAAGACTCTTTTAGCCTTTAAACACAGGATTCTGCCGCCATCACTCAATTATAAAAAACCACCGGAAAAAAGTCCTATTCTAAACGGCCCTTTCCGTGTACAAACATCTGCTGAAGAATGGAAAAAAAGAGATGTGGATCTTCCCCGCCATGCTGCGGTCAGTGCCTTCGGCTTTGGAGGAATAAACGGTCATCTGATTTTTGAAGAGTGGAACCATAAAACCGATAAGCCCACGTTAAAAAAGCGACCTCAAGCATCCAGCATCCAACATTTGCTATCTGTTACCAAAGAACATGTCCCCATCGCCATTGTCGGTATGGAAGCTATCATTGGATCTTTAAAGTCATTAAGAGATTTTCAGGAAACTGTTTTAAGTGGAAAATCAATTATCGTCGAAAAGCCAAAAGACAGGTGGATCGGTTGTGACGACATCGCAAACATGCACCTTGACAGACAGACTTTTTACGGTGGTTTTATGGACAAGCTTTCTATCGACATCAACGATTTCCATATACCGCCAAATGAAATTCGCGGCATGCTCCCTCAGCAACTTCTGATGCTTAAGGCTGCGGCAGGTGCCATGGCTGATGCAAACCTTGAATTAAGAGATCAACGTCCTCAAATGGGAGTTATCATCGGTATTGAATTCGACTTTGAAGCAACCAATTTTCACCAGCGCTGGAATTTATCCAATTCGGTTAAAACCTGGAAAAAAAGACATCGCCTTGAACTAAGCAAAAACCGGGAAAAATCCTGGCTCAAATCGCTAAGGGAAGAATCCGGCCATCCCCTTTCTCACACCCGGACACTTGGCGCACTGGGCGGAATTGTCGCAAGCAGAATTGCCAAGGAATTTTGTTTTGGCGGGCCCAGCTTTATTGTCTCCTGTGGAGAAGCTTCCGGCTTGAGAGCGCTGGAAACAGGTGTCCGGTTTCTACAAAATCACGAAACAAACAGCATGCTTGTGGGTGCTATTGATCTTTCTTGTGACGTCCGAAGTCTGATTACATCAAACCATATTATCCCTTTTTCGAAACAAAGTGAAATTCGACCCTTTGACATATCTGCAGACGGCACTCTACCTGGAGAAGGAGCAGTTGCACTTGTTCTTAAAAGACTTGAAACCGCAAAAAAAGATGGCGATAGAATATATGCCGTAGTCAAAGGGATTGGAAGCGCAAGCGGTGGAGGCATTAAAGAAAATGCGCCATCAAAAGAGTCATATATGCTCTCATTAAGGCGGTCTTTTCAAGATGCAGATATTACTCCATCTTCTATTAGTTATATTGAAGCCCACGGCAGCGGAGACAGGCTGCAGGACTCTGTAGAATCAGAGGCACTTTGCGATTATTTTTCAGAAAACCCAGACAATAAAGACAGACCCTGTGCATTAGGATCTTTAAAACCAAATATCGGACATACCGGTGCCGCTTCCGGACTTGCGTCACTCGTTAAAACGAGCCTCTGTCTGTACCAGGAAATAATCCCACCTTTAAATAATTTTACCGAGCCGGTTGACAGTCTCCGGCGAAACAAAACATTCCACATCCCTGTCTGTCCGCAGTTCTGGCTTAGAAACAGAAAGGACGGTCCCCGCCGGGCATGTGTCGCAGCCATGACCTCCGACGGCAATTGCATGCATGCTGTCCTTGAAGGCTTTGATTATTCATCCATCGACAAATTGCCAGGGCGGATACTAAAAAAGGTTTCAAGAGAAAGAAAAAGGCCCTTGGGAAATAGCCCTTACGGCCTGTTTGCAGTTGAAGGAGACAGCAAAGATTCTTTGATAAAGGGTCTTGACTTGCTTTTACAATATGTAAAAAGAAAGCCTTTGGCCTCATACAAAAATATTGAGCCTCTTGCCCGCAGCTGGTATCTTAAAAACAAGCTGCACCCTGATAAAAAGTATGCTGTTTCAATTACATCAGGTGATATTTCCCAGCTTGAAAATTTAATTTCCAATGCAAAAGACTCGGTACTATCCGATACATCTAAAAGAGCAAACGGAACAGGCGGTATTTATTACTCTTTAAATCACCTGGGCTTATCAGGTGAAACCGCTTTTGTCTTTCCTGGTTCCGGAAATCATTATATTTCAATGGGTAAAGGTATTGGTGTACAGTGGCCGGATATTCTCCGTGGAATGGACGCAAAAACCCTTCAGCTAAAATCCCAGCTTCTTCCAGGTTGCTTTGTCCCGCAAAGAATCTCATGGCTGCCGGGATGGAAGAAAGATGCCAGGGCTAAAATCATATCCGACCCGCTTAATATGATTTTCGGTCAGGTTGCACATGGCGGTGTTGTTTCCAACCTCATGAAATACTTTGAAATGAAACCCTCTGCGGTTATTGGATACAGCTTAGGTGAGTCGGCAGGACTCTTTGCGATGGGTGCATGGCCTGATCGCGGTCAAATGCTAAAGCGCATGCAAAGTACGGACCTTTTTTCAACGTCCCTTGCCGGACCATGTCACGCTGCCCGAAAGGCCTGGGAGCTGTCCTCTAATGAAGATGTAAACTGGTGTGTTGCAGTGGTTAATCGCTCCGCTGATCACGTACGGAGAGTGATAAAAAACTGGCCGACCACACGTCTTTTAATCGTCAACACCTTGGATGAGTGTGTCATTGGCGGCAGGGAAATTCATGTAAAAGCTGCCATAAAAAACCTTGGTTGTGAGGCATTTTTCTTAGACGGCGTTGTTGCAGTTCACTGCGATGCTGCCGAGCCTGTCGCTGAGGCATACAAGGCTCTTCATATTTTTCCCACCACACAGATAGAGGGTCTAAGATTTTATAGTTGTGCACTTGGGAAGTCATACGACCTTTCAAGTGAAAGTACTGCATCTTCAATCTTAAGACAGGCTCTGTCCGGCTTTGATTTCCCTGCTATCATAAAACAGGCCTATAGAGACGGTATTCGCATTTTCCTGGAAATGGGGCCCGGTTCATCCTGCACAAGAATGATAAACCAAATTCTATCAGATAAACCCCATCTTGCTGCTTCTGCGTGTATCAACGGCGAAGATGATTATATTACTATTTTAAAAATGCTGGGCAGACTGATAGCAGAGCGTGTACCTGTTTCTTTAGAAAATCTTTATGGAAAGAATGCATACCCTCATTATTATTCTGTTTCAAATAAAAATAATTCAACCGATACAATAACCATGATGATCGGAGGAAAATCTCCTTTACCTGCCCTGCCCCATCTGAAAATTAAAAATCAAAAGCCAGAAACCAATATCCAGCATCAGGGAACCAGTACCCAGGATCCGGAAACCAAAAACTGGTATTCAGATCTGATGAAGTCAATGACAGAAAATATTGATATCACCTCAAAAGCTCATCAAAAGTTTTTAGACTTTTCAAACAGCTTAACAAAAAACTTTGCAAAAACATTTTCCATCCAATCGAAACTACTTGAAACTGTTATTAAAGATGAAATACAGGTTCCTGAAGGGGATATTGAAATAGCATTTTCCTCTGATATGTGTATGGAATTTGCCACAGGATCTGTCGAGAAAGTATTCGGCCCTGAATTTGCCGTTGTCGATACTTACAAGGCAAGGGTGCGCCTTCCGGATGAGCCGCTGATGCTTGTAGACAGAATCATTTCTGTGGAAGGAAAAAAAGGCTCCCTTGGCCATGGTAAGATTGTTACCGAGCATGATGTGCTTTCCGATGCCTGGTATCTTGACGGCGGTCACGCGCCGGTATGTATCTCTGTGGAAGCCGGCCAGGCAGATCTTTTTTTATGCTCCTACCTTGGAGTAGACCTTGTGGTTAAGGGTGAAAGGACATACCGGCTTCTTGACGCAAATGTTATATTTCATACAGGATTACCACGTCCCGGTGATACGATTCGTTATGAAATCGAAATAGAAAAATTTGTGCGCCAGGGAGATACCTACCTTTTCTTTTTCAACTTTGAAGGACGAATCGGCAACAATTTGTTAATCAGCATGTCAAATGGGTGCGCCGGGTTTTTTACTAAAGATGAGGTTATACATTCGGGAGGCATTATCCTTACCGATGAAGATACCAGACCCTTAAAGGGTAAAAAAATGGATGACTGGAAAGATCTTGTCGGGTTATATCCTGAAAGCTATGACGATGATGCGGTGGAAGCACTTAGAAAGGGCAATCTGTCAAAGGGCTTCGGCCCGCCTTTTAACGGAATGAATATTGCCGATTCCCTGAGGCTCCCTGGCGGACGTATGAAACTGATCGACCGTATTCTTTCTTTCGATCCTGCCGGCGGTCGATATGGACTCGGTTCTATCCGGGCCCAGTCGGATATTCATCCGGATGACTGGTTTTTAACCTGCCATTTTAAAGATGACATGGTCATGCCCGGCACCCTTATGTATGAATGCTGCGCCCATACCCTCAGAATATTTATACAGCGAATCGGCTGGGTAACGGACAAACCGGACGTATGCTATGAGCCGGTTGCAGGCGTTGAAAGTGTTCTTAAGTGTCGCGGGCCTGTTACCCCGAAAACCAGCCATGTTATTTACAAAGTGGATATAAAAGAGCTGGGATACACCCCCGAACCGTACGTGATTGCCGATGCAGACATGTATGCAGACGGCCACCATATCGTTAGGTTCAAAGACATGTCCATGAAAATGACCGGGGTAACGCGCCCTGAAATCGAATCCTTGTGGAAAGAAAAATCAAAAATAACATCTAAAATCCAACATTCCAGCTCTAACGAAGTTTCAGCTCCTGTCCAACCGGAATCCAGCATCCCTCGACCTGCCATATTTAACCGCAGTCATATTACAGAATTTGCATCAGGAAAACCTTCAAAAGCATTCGGGAACAAATATAAACCGTTTGACAGTGAAAGATTCATTGCCAGACTTCCCGCACCCCCATATTCCTTTATCGACAGAATTACAATCATCGAGCCTGAGCAGTGGCTCCTGGAACCCGACGGATGGGTCGAAGCGGAATACGATGTAAGCCCTGATGCTTGGTATTTCAAAGCCAATAGAACCCCTTTTATGCCTTATTGCATCATAAATGAAATAGCGCTCCAAACGTGTGGATGGCTGGCCGCATATATGGGATCAGCCCTTAAAAGTCAAAAGGACCTTAAATTCAGAAACCTTGGCGGAAATACGACCTTATATCAAAACATTTTACCCCATAAAAACACCCTGACTTCTCGTGCCCGATTGACACAGGTTTCCAAGGCCGGTGATATGGTTATTGAAGAGTTCGATATTCAGCTTTTTCAATCCGGCTTAAAAATCTACCAAGGTGAAACCAGCTTCGGTTTCTTCACCAAAGAAGCGCTGGCCGTACAAAAGGGCATTCATGGTAGAGACCAAAAGGCTTATGAGCCGAGTGCCGGGGAAATAGAAAATGCTGAATCATTCGATATTAAACACGAACCACCATTTGCCCCTGATGATAAGCCTGATGATAAAAATGATTATAAAATTCCTGTAAATAATAAAACGCATCGGGCACATTTTTTCTCAATGCCTGCAAAGGCTATTCTCATGCTCGACCAAATAGACATGTACATTCCTGACGGCGGGCCATATGGCCTCGGCTTTATTCGCGGAATAAAAAAAGTGAACCCGGATGAATGGTTTTTCAAGGCACACTTTTTCGAAGACCCTGTATGTCCCGGTTCCCTGGGAATTGAATCTTTTCTGCAACTGATCAGGTTCATGGCCATAAATCGCTTCAAACACCTTGAAAACAGCCATCGTTTTGAGCTTTTAACGCAAACTCCTCATAACTGGATTTATCGTGGTCAGATCCTTCCGGAAAATAAAAAAATCGAAGCTGAAGCAGTGGTCACCCGGATATCCGACAACCCGTATCCGGAAATTTTTGCAAATGGATACTTGAAAGTTGATGGACTTTATATATATAAGATGGATAATTTTGGTTTTAGACTTGTTCCGGTAAAATAGGCGATAAGAATTCATTATCGACAAAAATTAATTTTTTAAATCCTATGCTTTACTCTAAAGTTTATATTGATGCATTCGGCTATGAACTGGCCCCAAACGTGGTGACGTCAGATGATCTTGAAAAGCGGCTAGAACCACTTTATGAGGCACTTCATTTTCAAAAGGGACAGCTTGAAGCGCTCACCGGAATCATTGAACGCCGGTTCTGGGATCCTGGATACAAAATGTACGAAGGTGCAGTAAAGGCAGGGGAAAAGGCCATTGAAAATTCGGGCATTGCCCCTGAATCTATCGGAATGCTTATTTATGGAGGCGTATGCAGGGACAACCTGGAACCTGCAACGGCCTGTGCAGTATCCCATGGTCTTGGTCTTGGACCTCAAACTCAGATTTATGATGTTTCAAACGCATGCCTGGGTGTCTTAAACGGTATGGTTCAAATCGCCAATGCAATTGAGCTTGGGCATATCAAAGCAGGAATGGTTGTATCCTGTGAATCTGCACGTCAAATTGTAGACACGACTATCGATCGTATCCTTGCAGCAAGAGATATGGAAGTTTTCAAAAAGACCGTGGCAACGCTTACGGGGGGTTCAGGTGCGGTAGCTGTAATACTTACTGCCTCATCCCTTTCTGATAAAGGGCATCGTCTGATTGGTGGTATGATGAGAAGCGCTGCAAAACATCATATGCTATGCCGCTGGGGCCCTGATACAGGAATTCCTGCAAGCGCCCCCCAAATGATGGAAACGGATTCTGTGGGTGTATTGAAAAACGGCGTTCAGCTGGGTATAGAAACTTTCAAAGCTTTCAAAAATGAACTTTCATGGCCAAATAACAAGCCGGATAAAATCATCTGCCATCAAGTAGGGGCAACCCACCAAAATACGATTCTCGAATCCATCGGAATGGATAAAAAAAAGGATTTCACCACGTTTAAGTATCTTGGAAACATTGGAACCGTATCTCTTCCTATTACTGCTGCCATTGCTTCGGAACGTCAATTCCTTTTAGAAAATGATCTGGTAGGATTTTTAGGAATCGGAAGCGGTCTGAACTGCCTCATGCTTGGAATTGAGTGGTAAAATTACTGATACCAGTTTAATGAAAAGAACAAAAGCGGTAGATATTTTCCCATTTCGCCATCTTTATCCATTTAAGTCAAATTACATGGACTTAAATGGACTGAAATACCATTACCTTGACGAAGGGGCAGGCGATCCTGTGATCATGCTTCATGGAAATCCGACATGGTCTTTCTATTACCGCTCTTTGGTAAAAAAGTTATCTCCCAACTATCGCATCATAGTCCCGGATCATATCGGTTGCGGTCTTTCTGACAAACCCGACCAGAAAAGATATGACTACAGGCTTAAAAGCAGAGTGGATGATCTTGATGCTCTTTTTGAGCATCTAAATTTACAGCAAAAACTTTCACTTGTCGTTCACGACTGGGGAGGAATGATCGGGATGGCTTTTGCCTTGAGGCATCGAAAAATAATCGATCGAATGGTCATTATGAATACGGCTGCATTTCTCCCCCCGAAAAATAAAAATCTTCCTTTAGGACTATGGTTAATTCGAAACATCAAACCTTTTGCTGCTGTTGCGGTTCTTGGCTTTAACCTGTTCTCCTTTGGTGCTCTTTTTTTGGCATCTCACAAGGGTCTCTCCATAGAAGTCAAAAAGGGCCTGACAGCTCCGTATAACAGCTGGAAAAATAGAATCGCAACGCTAAAATTTGTTCAGGATATCCCTGTAAGACCAAAAAATCCAAGCTACCGGCTGGTCAAAGACGTTGATAATAATCTACATAAAATGAAAGACATTCCCATGCTGATATGTTGGGGCGAACGCGACTTTGTTTTTGATAGTGACTATCTTGAGCAATGGCGACGGCGTTTTCCGAAAGCAAAAGTACATACTTTCTCAAATGCAGGACACTATGTCCTTGAAGATGAAAAGGACCGGATTGTCGCTCTTGTTGAAAACTTTTTTAAAAATACCTGACGGTTTGGTAAAATGAAAAATAAAAATACCATAAATATTTCTTCTTATTTAAGACAAATGGCAAAAAAATACCCCTTTAAAAGAGCAGTCGTCTGTTCAGCGGGAAGAGATAAATACAACCGCACAGCATATACTCATCTGACTTTCCACCAGCTTGATCAAGAGTCTGACCGAATGGCACACAGCCTTGAAAGGATTGGAATCGGACGGGGTATCAGGACTATTTTGATGGTAAAACCAAGTCTAAATTTTTTTGTTATCATTTTTTCCCTTTTTAAGACAGGTGCGGTACCTGTTGTCGTAGATCCAGGGATGGGATTAAAGCGTATGATCAGTTGCCTCAAAGAAAGCCGGCCCCATGGATTTATTGGAATTCCCCTTGCCCACCTGGTAAGAATCCTCTATCCGGCTTTTTTTAAAACAGTAAAAATATGGGTAACCGTTGGACGTAGATGGTTCTGGGGGGGACATACCTTTAAAAACCTTATTCAAAAACCATGGGAACCTTATCCTGTCAGCAAGACATTGAAAAATGATACAGCCGCTATTTTATTTACCACCGGAAGTACTGGCCCTGCCAAAGGAGCAGTATATACTCACGGTAACTTTGACGCCCAGCTTCGCCAGATTAAAACCCATTTAAGCATATCCGCCAATGAAATTGATCTTTCCACATTCCCCCTTTTTGCTCTCTTCTGGCCCGCCCTTGGGGTTACCTCTGTTATACCGGATATGGATCCCACAAAACCTGCACTTGCTGATCCCAAAAAGATCATCGATACAATAACGGATCAGGAAGTCACCAGCATGTTTGCATCACCCGCCTTGCTTAACCGTGTAGGCAAATACGGTAAAGATAAAGGGATAAAACTGCCTTCCTTAAAAAGGGTTATTTCTGCAGGAGCGCCTGTCTCGCCTTCTAATATTAAGCAGTTTTCCTCCATGCTTAGCGAAAGTGCTGAAATTCACACTCCTTACGGTGCCACCGAAGCTGTACCGATTATCTCAATCGGCAGCGATGAAATATTGAATGAAACGAAAAATTTGAGCGAACAAGGCTATGGAAACTGCATAGGGTATCCGATAAATAATATTAAAATTCGCATTATAAAAATCAGCGATAATCCCATTGAAAAATGGTCTGATGATCTTGTTGTCAAAGATGGTGAAATGGGTGAAATAACTGTAAAGGGTGATCTTGTAACCCGGCAGTATTTTGAAAAACCGGCTGCAGATATGATGGCCAAGATCAAGCAGGGAAATGAAATCTGGCACAGGATGGGAGACCTCGGCTGGCGCGATAAAAAAGGCAGAATCTGGTTTTGCGGCAGAAAAAGCCACCGCGTGATAACAAATGAAACAACTCTTTTCACAATACCATGCGAAGCGATTTTCAATGAACATCCAAAAGTATTCAGAAGTGCTCTTGTTGGTGCCGGGCCTTTAAAAAACAAACAACCGGTCATATGTATTGAACTGATTGATGGAAACAACAAAACAAATAAAACGGATCTGACGTCAGAGCTTTTCGAAATGGCACAGCAAAATGAAATGACTAAAAATATTAAAACTGTCCTGTACCACAAGAGTTTTCCAGTGGACATCAGGCATAATTCAAAAATTTTCCGCGAAAAACTGGCAATATGGGCTGAAAAAAAGTTAAGGGTGCGCACGAAAATAAATTCGCAATTTTAAGTGTTAAAGCACCCGGCTGGCAAGGCACGAAAGCGCAGGAATATCACGCATATTCCGAGCTTTCGCAACGCAGCCGGCGGGATGCATCGGCGCTTAAAATGTGAAGTTATTTTCGTGCGAGCCCGGGGATAAAATGACTGCAATAACTAAACAGGATATTCTGGTTACGGGTGGTGGTGGTTTTTTAGGCAAAGCGATTGTTAAACGACTTGTAGAAACAGGCGAAAATGTCCGCAGCTTCTCCAGAAGTTTTTATCCCGAACTTAAATCAATGGGAGTGAATCAAATCCAGGGTGACATCGGTGATAGCTTAGCTGTAGTAAAGGCTTGCAATAAAGTTCAAACTGTCTTTCACGTTGCCGCAAAACCTCCACCATGGGGAAGCTATGCGGACTATTACCGAACGAACGTGGTGGGAACCCAAAACGTCATCGATGCCTGTAATAGTCAGAATATTTCAAAGCTTGTGTATACAAGTACGCCAAGTGTAGTCTTTAATGGCACCGACATAGAGGGTGTAAACGAATCTTTCTCCTACCCCGCCAGGTATGCCACCCCCTATTCAGAAACCAAAGCGCTTGCCGAACAAAAAGTTGTCAACAGCTCAAGTGGCAACCTTAGAACAATTATATTGAGACCGCATGAAATTTGGGGTCCGGGTGACAATCACATTGTTCCGCGGCTTATTGCAAGGGCTAAACGGCTTAAAAGAATTGGTAATGGCAAAAATCTTATAGACACCACCTATATCGATAATGCGGTAGATGCCCACCTTTTGGCCTATGAAAAATTGGAAGAAAATCCTGCCATTTCCGGGAAAATTTATTTCATCAGCCAAGGTGAACCTGTTTTGGCATGGGACATGATCAACGCCTTATTAAAGGCGGCAGGTTTGGGTCCTGTAAAAAGGTCGGTACCTTACAGAATAGCATGGCTGTCCGGAGCTTTCCTTGAGTTTGTGTATAAAATATTTCGTTTATCCGGTGAGCCGTATATGACCCGTTTTATGGCTTATGCCGCAGCGAAAACCCACTGGTTCGACATCAGTGCGGCAAAAAGAGACCTTGGCTATTCTCCGCGCGTTTCCACAAAAGAAGGTCTTAAAATACTCGAAGATTGGCTGAAAAAAATAAATAAACCGAAATTTACAAACTCATCTTAAGGTAAACTCGATGCAGTAGGCAATGATATTGGAACGGCTGAAATGCGAAAGTCGCAACCCGATAACCTATTTTACCGTTACTACCGGGCAATGAGCGTTTAAAATCACATACTGTGCAGTGGAACCCATTAAAAACTTTCCGACTTTTGACCTTCTTTTTACACCGACAATGATTTCATCAATGCTATTTTCCTTCGCAAATTCAACCAAATCCTCACCGGATGTCAGGCCGCGAATGAGCAGGTGGGTCTTGCAAGGAATGTCATTTTCTTTAAAAAGCGCTTCGGCATATTCCAGACCGCGTTCGGCCTGATCCATATCTTGTTGTTCTTTTTCTGTTCCTTTAAGCATGGATGTAATCACATCTATTTCCCCTTGAAAAGCTATCGCATGCTTTTTTGCCAGATCTAAAGCTTCTTTGCCTGAGTTGGAACCGTCATATCCTACCAAGATTCTCATTTTTCATCATCCTTTTATATAAGTTAAAGAATCTGCATTTTGAGGACAGCGTTTTAAAACGATAAATAATAATTATTCACATATTATAACAACAATCTGATATGTCAACTTTAACCCGTTTATCTATTTTTCATTTGTTTTCTTATTTATAATCTGATATTTACAAATCAATATTTTTATTCGGGTTAAATAGACTGTTTTGTGAAAACAATTTTTCATCACTGAGCTCGGAAATAAAACAAAGAGACCTATGCAAACTCAGTAATCCATGCGGTATATTCGGCTTTTTGCGAGACCATCGAATTTAACCATAATTATTTTGAGAGGATTAAAATGCAACTGATTGATACCATAAATGAAATACCGATGTTTAATCACTTTACGGAAAGTGAGAAGAAAATGTTTGCCAAGCTGGAGCATTCACTTCTTGGGTTTAAAAAAGATGATATCATTATCAGAGAAGGAGATACATTTACATCTCTTTACCTTCTGATTAAAGGAACAATAATAATAACCAAGGCAGAACTCAGCATACCAATAGCTACATTATCCCAGGGCGCACTATTTGGAGAAATGTCTTTCTTTACAAAAAAACCTCGTTACAGCAACGTTATCGCAAAAGAAAATGTTCTGGTTATGAAACTCGACAAGTCGTTTTTCGACAAGGCAGATTCTGCCATTAGGGATAAAATAAAAGATTATCTTATCGAGCTGCTTATTAATCGCCTTGATTCCACGAATGAGTCTTTAAGTAAAATATCAAAATTTGCCAGAGTTTCAACTTTAAATCAGTAATTTTCTTTTCTTGTTCATTTGTTACAAATACTCCAAACTAAAAATGATTTTCTGGTGGGTGTCATTTCTGATACTCATGGCTTGTTGCAGCCTGCTGCAGTTGAAGCCTTTAAGGGTGCAGACCTTATCATTCATGCCGGTGATATTGGCAAATCAGAGATTATAAGAGATTTACAAGCTGTCGCTCCGGTAGAAGCAGTAAAAGGTAATATGGATACGGACGACTGGGCACACAAACTGCCGGAAACGAGGTTAATCAAACTTGGAAGTGTATTGCTTTATGTTATTCACGATGTTTTCAAAATCAATATAAAACCGGCCGAAGCGAAAATCGGTGCTGTCATTCATGGTCACACCCACAAGCCCTCTTCCATTGAAGACCAAAATGGGGTCCTATTTTTAAACCCGGGAAGCGCCACTCATCCGCGTTTCACTACCCCGGCATCTGTTGCCTTGGTTCATGTAAAGGGGAATTCATTGGCCTCACAATTTATTGAGCTGTAATAAATTTTATCTTTTTATGATGGCCAGAGACCTTTCTAATTCAAGAAAAGGAAGTTTGTACTTTTCCACAGTTAAAGACAAATTATACTTACTGACAGATTCTAATTCAGATTCGGATAGCTTTCCCTTCATGGCAATAATCATCCCGTTTTTTGCCAGCAAGGGCAATGCTTGAATTATAATTTTATCCAGCCTGGAAAATGCCCGGCAAATGATAACATCAAAACAGTCATCTGCACTTATCTCCTTTGCCAGTTCCTCAGCTCTTATTTGACGGGCATTAATTTGAACCAACTTAATATTCCTGATTACATGTTTTAAAAAGCTGACCTTTTTTCGTGAAGCATCTATGAGTGTAACTGATAAGGAAGGAATTAAAATTTTTAGCGGAATTCCTGGAAAACCTCCACCTGAACCCATGTCGATCAGATGGCCATTTTTCGGGATAACACGTACTGAAATAATTGAATCAAGAAAATGTTTAACAGCGACTTTAACTGGATCCGTAATAGTGGTAAGGTTTATCTTCCGGTTCCACTTGATCAGTTCTGTAGCATGGATGGAAAATTGATCTGTTATTTTTCGGTCAATATGAATATTTAGGCTTTTTGCTCCTTTTTCAACCAGCCTTTTCCATTGTTCACTCCCAATATTCATATCAGACTTTAAATTGAGCAGTTAGCTTGTCATTGCATAATAATCACTATGTAATGCAAACCCTTCTTACTTCGGTTATATCTGTCAGCCCGTTAAAAACCTTTAGAATACCGTCTTGCTTCAGGGTCGTCATGTTCTCTTTCTTTGAAAGTGCAAAGAGGTCTTCAGTAGAGGCCTGTTTTTTGATCAATTGTTTAATTGCCGGAGTACCTTCCATCAACTCATGGATTCCAAGCCTCCCTTTATAACCTGTTCCTGAGCAGACCTCACAGCTCCCACAGCGTTTTATCGTAACATCGGATGAGTATTTTATCCCTGATTTTTCAAAATCTTCTTCGCCGTAATCCATTACCATTTCTTCGAATTCCTCTTTGGATGGATTCTCTTCTTTGCAGCAATTCTTGCACAACCTTCTTACCAGTCTTTGCGCCAGCACACCAAGAAAAGCATCAGAAAAATTAAGAGCATTAAGGCCCATGTCGAGCAAACGGGTTATCGTTTCAGGTGCACTGTTTGTATGAAGGGTTGAAAAAACAAGGTGTCCGGTAAGAGATGCTTCTATACCTATGGATGCAGTTTCTTCATCTCGCATCTCACCGATCATGATCACATCGGGATCTGCACGTAAAAAAGCACGCATTATCCTGGCAAAATCGAGCCCTATTCTGGGTTTGGCCTCCACCTGCCTCAAACCGGCCTGGGTGATTTCAACAGGATCTTCTGCGGTCCAGATTTTTATATCCGGTTTGTTAATATGCCCAAGAGCCGAATGAAGCGTCGTTGTTTTACCCGAACCTGTCGGACCCACGGCCAGTACAAGACCATAGGGTTTGGTAATAATTTTTTTTAAAACTTCGAGATTTCTGTCGGTCAAAGCCATATCATCTATCTTCATGGTTCCTGCCTTGGCCAGGATTCTTAAAACAGTATCCTCGAAACCTCCTGCTGTGGGAAGTGTGGCGACCCGAAGTTCAAATTGCGGTACGCCTTTACGTTTGAATTTAATTTTTCCATCTTGAGGTAAGCGCCGTTCCGCAATGTCGAGAGAAGACATAATCTTAATCCTTGAAAGAATGCCCCGGGCCATAGAATTGGGAACTTTGATATATTCCTGGCAAACTCCGTCCAGCCTAAAGCGAATATTAGTGGCTTTTGTAATCGGAGACGGCTCTATATGTATATCAGAGGCATTTTTTCTGAAAGCTGCAATAATGCATTGATCCACAAGTTTCACAACCTTGCTGGAACTCTCATCATCCTCATCCAATCCATCTTCAACTTCTTCTTCTTCTTCAAAAGAAACATCCGGAATCAAATCGAAATCATCAAGTCCATCGCCGATAGTCACAGCTTCGTTAATTCGGTCAGTATCGTAAAAGCGTTTTATATACTCTTCAATATCCTCCTTTATTGCAACGGAAAAATTAACTTTGGAAGTATTCAACAAAGTTTTGATATTATCCGTTTTGTTCAGGTCCCTCGGGTCATCAACCAGCACTTCCACTCCATCCTTATCCCAGCTTAATGGAACCCATCCTTCATTTAATAAAAATGCTTTTTTTAATTTTCCCAAAAGCTCCGTGGGTGTTGAAAAAGATTCATCATAGTTTCTGAATGAACATCCATAGTATGCGGAAAAGGATTTACCAATATCTTCTTTACTGATCTGATATTGACTTGATAAAACAAATTCCACACTCTTTTTCATTTTTTTCGATAGCGCAAAAGCCTTTTGCAGCTGGTCTGTTGTCACTTTTTCCTGACGCAGCAGGTAATCATATTTGGAACCGGAAGAAAGATTGGCCTGGATGGAATCCAGCCTTTTTTTAATTTCAGCATCATCAGGGTCTATTTGAGCTGCTGTTTTATATAAATCAAGGGCCTGGTCTTTATGGTCTCTCCTATCCATTTCCTTGCCAAAATAAAATCTTACGCGGGCTCTTTTCTTTTTATCCAGCCGCTGATCATTGACAAGAGATTCGATCTGTTTTACAGCCTTTGTTGGTGAATAGAGCTTAAGAATGGTTTTTGCATATTGAGGAAATATATTTTCAAGAGGATAATCTTCGAATAGTAATTTTTTATATTCGGCCGCTGCTTCTTTATGAAGACCCATATCGCTGAAAGCGGCAGCGCTGTCAAGAAGCGCAGTGTCGCTTTCATCTTCAACCATCACGCTCTCTTTGAATCTTGAAATATCTTCAGCAGTAACCTGGTTAGGCTCAGTCTTTTCTACCTCTGCTACTTCGTGCTCTACTTCGCTAATCTTAGCTTTAACTGTTTTAAGTGTTTGAACGTCCTTTTCAGGAAGGATTGAAATAATTTTTTTATAAATATCAAGAGATTCATCGTACAATCCCATGGAACGGCAAACCTCGGCCTCATTAATTCTTGCTTTAATATCTTCTTTCATTTCCGCCTTTTTATCTTCATTTTGCAGAGAACCGTTAAACTTCGATTGCTCTTTTTCCTTTTTTAAAGAAATCTTAGAAAATTTTGCTTCAAAGGGCATTCAGGGCGTTTGGATCTTACCTTAATTACTTAGCACCTGTATCATTTTATCCTTTGGGCATTTAGGACCCACTGAAATCACGGTTATATTTTTCCCAGGCAGCAAGATTGTATCGTTTGACTCACCCTTCTCCAGATAACAGACCTTTAGTTTGCCCATATTAAAAAAATCACCAACACTCGACATTTGTGTTCCCCAGTCATTCAAGGAAGGGTCAATGTATATATCTTCCAGATGGCATTTTGAACCAACCTGGCTTTGTATCTTATCTTTAATATCATCAACCGTACCCAATGTCTCGCTTTCTGGCACCTTTATTTCTTCTACTGCTTCTTTCTTTTCTTTTTTTGTTTCATCCTTAAGCCTTGCCGCCTCAAGAATTAGGGGTTGCAATTCACTTTCAATTTTATTTTCCATCTCAGGACAAGCATTCTGAATTGAGATATTAACTTCTTCCCAAGAAAACATTTTATAAGCAGCGGCTTTACCCTGTAAGTTGTTAATTCTGGCATCCAGCAATTCACCATCCCGGAAAAATAGAACTCCCTTTTTACCAGTGGATTTCTTTTCCAGCCTTATGGTGCAGGTCTTTTGTTCCATCTCCATCAATTGCAAAAAAATACCGGATGAAACACTATGAAGAGTTCCTCCCTCCGATTCCTTTCTGAGGGTAGTCATAATATTTTTAGCCAGATTTTCAAGCATGAACGGTTTTGCTATGTAACCCACGGCCCCACCTTGGCGTGCAAGCTTTTCCATATCAGGGGTGCTATAACCGGTAATAATAATTACCGGAATATCGGGATAATTCTCCATAACGTGAGTTAAAAGAGCAAAACCATCCATCTGGGGCATTTTCAAATCAGTGACAACTAGAGAAACTGCTTTTTCTTTTAGTATTTTCACAGCGCCTGTTCCATCTTCCGCAATTAATACCGAAAATGTCTCTTTGTATTTGGAAAACCCATCTTTTAGGGCAAGCAACATTTCCCTGTCATCGTCAACAATAAGTACATTTTTTATCATAAATTCTCCTCGTTGTATTTTTCTCCGGAAGCCTTATCAATATCCACAATCTTTATTCCTGCCACATATTCCATAGCTTTATATTTTTTGATGTTTCCAATTTTTTTTGTAATATCGTTTAGCTTTTTAATCTGTTGATTGATTGAAACTATCTTTGGGCGAATTTTATCGCCGGCTTTCAAATCGAACAATACTTCGTCGAGCAAGTTATTAATTATCGTAAGAGGCTGATTCATCCTATGGGCTACTCCACCTGCCATTTCAAGAACGCCCTGAAACTTTTCTCTGGTAAAGCGATCTTTTTGCTGCTTTGTACGTTTTGTCATGTTTCGGGCAATACCCTTGATATGATATGCCCTGCCATCTTTTTTCGCAAGACTTCCATTTAATTTAATATAACGAGTGTCACCGTTTCTATCTATTACAGGCAAAATAACTTCTTCATTACCAATTTTTAAAATATCGGAAAGAAACAGGAGAAAGAGAACTTTCTGTCCAGGAAGTAAAAATTCGGATAACGATTTACCGATTAACTCATCTTTGGGAAATCCTATGACTTTGGTGCCCGCCTCGTTGACATCGATCAATTGCCCCTGAAGATTAAAAATGATAATGCCTTCGTTTTGACTATCGATCGCTCCGTTAAGGTTGGGTTGAGTTTCTTTTTCCTCTATTTCACCCGTAATATCTTTTACAACTCCGTCAATATGCTCCACAGTGCCATCATCGTCCATAACTGCCCTAGCGGTAACGGCACACCATATCTTTGTTCCATCATTTTTCACAAATGAGATCGGAAGATCTACCACCCGGCCTCTTTGCAATATGGAATTTACAAAAAGGCCCCTGTCTTTTTTATTCCTGTAGATTTCAATCTCAGGGTAGTCCACCAATTCTGAAAGAGAGTTAAAACCGAACAACCGGGCATAAGCCCAGTTGCAATAAACAATTTTGCCTTCAACTGTAGTCCTGTAAATGGCCGCAGGTATGCTGTTAAAAAAATCGGTGTGTCTTCCTTCGGAGCTGATAATAACTTTTTCAAAAGGCAAATCCGGCATATTTGAATCGCTTCATTCGGTAAGTGATAATATAAATATCCGGCCACAAAATGGCCGGCATCAAAATAATCTGCCACAATACTTTGGCGAACTAAAACATAACTCCGAGTTCTTCGAGTTTCTTCTCGTATTTATCGGTCCATGATGCCATATTTTTTTTTATTTCAGTTAGTATTCCCAGTTCTTCAGCCAGTTCCCTTGCTGAAGTAATGACGCCATCTGCTAATTCCTTCTCACCGGCCTGACCGGAATATTTGATTTTTCGGTCAAAATATTCAAACTCAGCGGCAAATGGATCTAAAAAAGCATACTCTTCGGCTTTTTCAACGAACTTCTTTTTTAAAATACTGCCGAAACCTGCTTTCTTGTTTTTTCCGGTTGACATGACTGCCTCGAATACTCCTAAAAATTCTTCGAGCATTGCAAGGATGTCGAAACTGGTTTCGGAGGTCTCTTCTTTTGATTCACCTAAAGCCCTTTCTTCCTTGATAGGAATCCGGCTGACTTGAAAAATTCCACCCGACTTTTTGGTTTTTTCTATGAGAATCTTCAGGTTACTTTGCGAAGAATTAGTCTTTTCCCCGCCCCAGGAATAAGAACCACCAATTATTTCGCCATTGCTGATAAAAATTAATCCATTTTCCTTCCCGTCTCCAATTAAAACATCAATATAGCCGGTAAGTTTTTCAGCACGCATTTTTTTAATTAATCCCATAAGATCTGTAAAATCCGTACTGAGATCTTTGTAAATTTTTTCAGCAGAAGGCAAGCTGGACCAGAAATACACTTCTTCTTGTAAGATTTTATAAATGCTTACGGAATAATTATGGTCAGAATCTGCCTGTATTAATCGATCGATGGCTGCATTGCCGGTTAAAACAGTATCTTTTTCCTGAAAATAACCGTTTAGCAGCTCATCTTCATCAAAAAAGATTGCCCCTTCAGCAGAATGTGATTTAAAGAAAGCACCACCTGAACCGATTTCACCCTGAAAATGTTCAAACAGTTTTCTTATATCCAAATAATAAATATTCAAATTTTCAATTACAGGTTTTTCTCTGGGGATAATCACCATTTTCCTTTGCTCCTCAAACAATTTTGATGGTCATGTAAAAAGTCATTTTTCACCATAACGCTCGCAAAATACCAGGGAATATGATATTCATTAAATGGTAATCTCTGTGAGCTTAGTGTCTTTGTGGTAAATTCGACTTTTTACAAATTGATCAAATTCAATATTATTTACTTCGATCTTCTTCGACGGAGTCGCTCTATGGAAAGACGAATACTCTCCTGCATCCTTGAAATTGCCTCCCCTAAATCGCTTATCTCGTCCTTTCCGGTAATTTCTATTTCGGCATCCAGCTCGCCCACGCTTATACGGTTAGTCACTTCGGTAAGCGATTTAATTCTACCTGCCAA
>CAJHXW010000238.1_pt1 | contig 42534 bp, 37 predicted proteins | sample 9198581 | NCBI WGS metagenome assembly CAJHXW01 (sample SAMEA7708328, study PRJEB35096) | sediment metagenome | biome: marine neritic benthic zone biome [ENVO:01000025]; feature: sediment [ENVO:00002007]; material: shallow marine sediment [ENVO:03000034] sea grass bed [ENVO_01000059] ...
CGTACGGCAGCTATCTCGCTGAGATAAGATTTGAACCAGCCCCAGTAGACACATTTCCACGGCGGCGATGATCGACTCTGCCTGTATGGACTTAAATACAGAAGATAGGGGGCGTGTACAGGGAGCTGTAATTATTTGTTAAGGCTTGTACGGGCGAATAGGCGATTCCCCGGACAAACCGAGTGGAGATGGAAAAACTCCCCGACCCCTCAAATAAGTAAGTGACAAAGGATTGCTCTTCCTTTTAGTCTTGACACGCAATCGACATGCGGTCATACTTATAACCTAAATTGAGCAATTTTTTACTCGTTCTGTGCCGATCTTTTGCGCATAAAGGCTTTGCAAAAAATTGCTCAACTTAGGTTAAAAATTAAAAAAGGAGAAACGGATGTGAATCTGAAAATTCATAGACATAGGGGTTTATTTTTAAAAACAATCCTTTTTCTTGCTGTATTTTTAACCATTTCAATGTTTTCCGGTGCTGCCTTTGCCAGCCGGCCGGAAGATACGAACAAACATTGTCTATGGTCAATTGAAACAGCAAACAACACAATCTTTTTGCTGGGTTCCATGCATATATCACCTAACGATATATACCCTCTGCCTGAAGTGATAGAGCATGCATATGATAAATGCTCAAAGGTAATATTTGAAGCGGATATGGAAGCGGTTAATGGCCCTTCATTTAAGACAAAGATAATGACCTTGGGTGTTTATCCTGAAGGAGATAATCTAAAAGACAATGTCTCAGGGCAGACATTTAGCTTATTAAAAAAAAGAGCAGATGCCACCGGCATACCCATGCAGCAGCTAAGCCGTTTGAAACCCTGGTTATGCGCTCTTACCCTATCAAGTATTGAATTACTAAAACTTGGATTTAATCCTCTGTTAGGGATAGACATGTATTTTTTTAACAAGGCAAAAGAAGATGGAAAAGAGATGCTGGGATTTGAAACAGCCCAGTTTCAGCTTAACCTCATGTCTAAAATGACTCGTAAGCAGGAAGAGATGATGCTCAGGCAAACCTTAAAAGATCTTGAAGTCATCGAAAAAGACGCCACAAAACTTGTTAAATACTGGAAAAGCGGAGATTCAAAAGGACTTGATTCCCTTATTTTAAAAAGCTTTAAAGGTCTTCCCGAACTCTATGACCGCTGGTTTTTAAGCAGGAATAAAAAGTGGCTCGCTGAAATTAAAAAGCTCATCGGAAAAAACGAAAATATCTTTATCGTTGTGGGTGCAGGCCATCTGGTAGGCAGAGATGGCCTGGTTGAGCTTTTAAGAAGGGAAAATTATAAAATCCATCAAAGATAAAAGGGGGTAGAACGGTGAAACCTGTTTGGATGATTATTGCGATACTGATACTATCCATGTCGTTTCCAGCGTGCTCACCTGTAGAAAAACAAGTTACCAAGAAGGATTTAATAACCGATACGGATAAAATGAGTTATGCACTTGGCATGGAATTCGGGCCATCTTTGAAGCCATTCGAAAGCGAGATCGATATATCGTTGTTTGCCATGGGTCTTGAACACAGCCTTAAGAAGGAAGATTTTCTTCTTACACCTGAAGAGATTGAGAAAATCAAGAAAATGATTTCTAAAAAAGTGCAGGCCTATCGACAAAAGGAGAAGAATCTGCTTAGTGAAAAAAATCTGAAAGAAGGTGAGGAGTTTCTTGCTGAAAACAGAAAAAGGAAAGATGTTGTTACGACTGAAAGCGGCCTGCAGTATATTGTATTGCACAAAGGCAACGGCCCTAAACCGAAAAAAACAGATCGGATTAAGGTCCATTATCGTGGTATGTTGATTGACGGTACGGAATTTGACAGCTCTTACAAAAGGGGCAAAAGTGTCGTCTTTGCACTGCAGGGCATCATTCCAGGGTGGATCGAAGCACTTCAATTGATGACTGTTGGAAGCAAATACACCCTTTTTATTCCCCCAAATCTTGGGTATGGCAGTAGCGGCGCAGGTCGCCTAATAGGCCCTAACGCAGTTCTTATTTTTGAGGTAGAACTGCTCGGCATTGAAAAAGCCGAACAATAATTATAAACATTTACAGGCAACGCATCTGCACGCCTTCGGAGCAATCAGCATTGAAGACAATAGCTGATCGCGCTGGTTACGCAAATTTGCAGCATCTGTGAATGCCTGCAGGACTGAAATTGTGAAACTTTTTTATCGCGAATGGAAGTAAATGGGCAAAAGTAATTTTTAAAAGCGAGTCTTCAACAATTTAGCTGTAATACTATTACAGGAGGTCATGACTATGCCAGATATAAAACAGGACGATAGTACTTTATCCGAAAATGATAAGAAAAATTCAAAAGTTCCCAAGCGAAAATCAAAATTTATAACTGTACTCAAAATTCTCGTCGGCCTGGCAGTCATTTTGCTTTTATCATCTATTTTTTTCCTGGAATATATTAGACCGAACGAATTTGGTATAAAAATTGTGAGAGTGGGGATACACCGCGGAGTACAGGAAAAAATTTACCATGCGGGTTTGCACCTGGTTCTTCCTTTTGGACTCCAGGAGATTAACCGCCTCCCAAAAGATATTCAGGTCCTTGAATTGACAAACTATCCTGAAAAAGCGACTGAATCTTCAAGGCATGAAAAGGCAGCCCATATACAAACATCGGACGGCTTTTTCGTAGATGTTGACGTATCCATTCTCTATCGAATTGAAGATCCCTATAAGGTTTTTACAACCATAGGCCCGGGCAATCTTTATGAAAACAATGGTATCATCCCCAAAGCAGAACCGGTACTGAAAGCAACGCTTGGCGAACTAACCACAGAAGAATTTTACAACAGCCCCTTACGGGTTAAAAAGGCAAAAGCTGCTGAAGATATGCTGAATAAAGAATTGAATCCAAAGGGACTAAGAGTGGATAATGTTCTGGTGCGTTACTTTACCTATAGTAAAGAAATTCAGAGAAATATAGAGGAGAAAAAACTCAAAGATCAGCTTGTGTTTAAGAATCAGTCTGAAGCAAAGGCGGCGATTGAAGAAGCAACTGTAAAAAAGATCGAGCAGGAAGGAAAGGCGACAGTGTTGGTTGAACTTGAAAAGGGGAAAGCATATGTTACCCAGAAACTGGCGGAAAAAGACCTCTATGTCAGGAAAAAGAAGGCAGAGGCAAACCTTCTGGTAAAGCTTGCCGAAGCGGAAAAGATTCGCCTTAAAAATGATGCCCTGACAGGAATAGGAGCAGAGCGTATGGTAGGGCTGAAAATGGCTGAAGCATACAAAAGTCTGGATACAATCATTTTGCCGAGCGACGGTCCCCAAGGTGTAAATCCACTGGATCTGAATAAGACCTTACGGTTATTTGATGTTCGGAAAGGAGGCGCAAAATGAGGCATTTTTTCATACTGATGATAGCGGCCGGCATGCTTTTTCTTTTTGGCGGCTGTGTATTTAATACTACTGGTGATACTGAAGTTGGCGTGAGGACAGTTAAATTTGGCATTATTGCAAAAAAGGGAGTAGAAGAAAAAGCATACGCTCCAGGAGCAACTTATTTTTTTCTTCCCTATATTAATGATTGGCATACCTTTGATACAAAACTTCAGAACCTGGAGATGACCTTTGATCCGGAAAGGGGAGACAGAAAAACGAGAGATGATCTCTTATTTAAAACCATTGACGGTAATGATATCAGCCTTGATGTAATCATTGTTTATCGAATTAACCCTGAAAAAGCGCCTTATATCCTCCAGTTTGTCGCTAAGGATGACCAAACATTACGTGCGAAGATTGTTCGAACGGTTGCCAGAAGCAAACCCAGAGACATCTTTGGAGAACTAACCACAGAAGAGTTCTATGTGGCGGAAAACCGTGAACTGCAGGCACAAAGATCAAAGGAAGTACTCCAGGAAATCCTGGGTCCATTGGGAATTGTCATCGAAAAAGTATTAACAAAGAACTATAGATTCAATGAAGAATATCAAAAGGCCATAGAAGATAAAAAGGTTGCAGACCAGATGGTTGAAAAAAACAAATCCGGCCAGCGCGCAACTGAAGAAGAGTACAAAAGAAAGCTCGAAGAAGTCCGGGGCGAAGTTAACAAGATGGTAGCGGATGTGGATGGTGAATACCTGAAAGCGAAAATAGAAGCCGACGTTTATTATGAAAAACAAAAACTTCTCGCAGAAGCGATAAAGACTGAAGCGGTTGCCGAAGCAAAAGGCATTCGGGAAATGAATAATGCAATGGCCCGGCAGGGAGGAGAAGCGCTGGTAAAACTTAAAATCGCAGAAGCGCTTAACGGAAAAAAGATTATGCTGCTTCCTGTTTCAGAAGGTGGTATGAATCTTAAAACAACCGATATCAATCAGCTAATTAATACAATGGGAGTAAAAACGCTTTCAACAAAGAAGAATGAAAAGTAGAATAGGCAGAGCTCAGGCAAGACTTAGCTATGATAGGTAAACAAATCGCACCGGTGCAGGCTGATCAATCAACTAACCTTCAAGTGCGTCATTTATGGTCATAATTAAAGCTTCATCCTCCCACGGTTTGTAGACCACTTTTTCGACACCCGCTTTTTGAACCCCTAAGACCCGAGAATCATCTTTATTCAGTCCGGTTATAACGATTATCTTTGTTTTTGCGTAGCGCTTGGTATGACGTACATAGTCAATGAATTTCATTCCATCCATACGCGGCATCATAATGTCTGTAGCTATCAGGTCAGGGGCAAAGCTTCCAAGCTTGGCAGTTGCATCGATACCATCCTCGGCAGTCATTACTTTTATGGTGGGCATCTTTCTTCTTATAATCCGTATGATGGATTTACGTACCTTTTCTTCATCCTCGACAATGAGTATCTTTTTCTCTATGGGTACTTCAACCAGCGTTTCAACGTGATGCACCCATTTTTCGATTATCCTTTGAAGATCTTCTCGTTTAAACGGTTTGGGCACATAATCATCCATACCGGCCTTAAGGTACTTCTCCCTGTCCCCCTTCATTGCGTTGGCCGTCAGGGCAACGATAGGTATGGGCTTTATCGTTTCAGCGGTCGCATGTTGTGTTTCAAAATGCCTGATCTCTTTGGTGGCTTCCATGCCGTCCATGTTGGGCATCTGAATATCCATAAGGATGAGGTCATAAGGACCATTTTCCTTCACTTTTTTCACGGCATCTACACCATCCGGGGCGATGTCCACGTTGTTGAATCCCATGCGCTCGAATATCTTTTTTCCCAACATCTGATTGACCGAGTTGTCCTCTGCATAAAGGATCCGTATATCATGTGTTATGATCTCTTTAACCCTGTGCCGGGTTACAATATCCTTTGGCGGTTTTTCTCCGATTCCCAGGACCGTCCTGATCGCATCTATTAAAACCTGCCTGCGTACAGGCTTTTGGATAAAACCTTCAAAACCCGATTTTTGCATCTCTGCAGCACAACCCACCGCTGCGTTGGATGAGAGTGCTATCTTTTTGGTCCTTTTGCCGATGCGTTCGGATATTTTTCCGGCCAATTCATGACCGGACATACCCGGCATCATGATATCGATAATGGCGATATCGATTTTCGTTTTTGGTTGTCGGATGTCGGATTTTTTCGCCTTTGGTTCTTCTTTAGATTCAAAATGAGTCAGGGCTTCTTCCCCGCTCCCAGCCAACACTGGCACCATCCCTGCTCTTTCGACAATGGAAGCTACAATTTTACGAGCGGTTTCATTGTCGTCCACAATCAGAATCGGCTTTCCTTCAAGCTGGCTGACATCGACCGGACGAATTCCCTCTGATCCATTCGGATCTTTTTTAAAATGCGCCGTGAAATAAAAAATACTGCCCGGGCCACATCTAGAACCGGCCTTCAAGCGAGAATTGGCAGAGCTTTTAACCCACATATCGCCACCCATCAGTTGGGCAGTTTTCTTGGAGATGGTCAGTCCCAGACCGGTTCCTCCGTATTCTCTGCTCGTGCTTCCATCCGCCTGCTTGAATGACTCAAAAATGGTTTCCTGCTTATCCTTCGGAATCCCTATACCCGTGTCCCTGACAGAGAATTTAAGGGTCGTTTGCTCATCATCTTCTTTTTCCGTGGCCACACTGATAACAATCTCACCCTCTTCGGTGAATTTTATGGCATTCCCCACCAGATTGGTAATGATCTGCCTGAGCCGTGTGGGATCTCCCAACAGGTTGGTGTAGATATCACCTATTTGACAATTAATCTCGATGGGCTTTTCCCCTAAATTTGTTCTCAATGATTCACCGATATCCAGCACCAGGTTTTCTACGTTAAAGGGGATGATCTCAAGCTCCAACATGCTGCTTTCCACCTTGGAGAGGTCGAGGATATCATTGATGAGATTAAGCAGGTTTTCGCCGCTCTTTTTGATGGTGTTCATGGCTTCCCGCTGTTCTTCTGTCAACTCTTCTTCAAGAAGCAGGTCGGAAAAACCTAAGATACCGTTCATGGGCGTCCGGATCTCATGGCTCATGTTGGCCAAGAATTCACTTTTGGCCACAGTGGCGGCCTCTGCTTTCTCCTTGGCGTTAATCAGTTCTTCGGCAACCATTTTCGACCTGGTGACATCTTCAAGGGTAATAATGACACCGCTGTATTTTTCACTTACGTCCAGGATTTTTGAATAAATGATACGGAAATGATTTCGGCTGTTTTGAATGACAACCGATTTCTCTGATGTGACAATGGGTTCGCCGTGACTGATAAAGTGTTCCAGATCCGCTGTCAGCCAGGGGAGGAACGTTCCGATTTTTATTGGATGCCGGACCGGTCGGCCGGTCTTGTTTGTTTCCCTGTTTTGTCCGGAATTTCGGTCCGGTTTGCCGATCTCATAGCCGTCAATGAAGTTCCCGCAGCCAATGGATTTTAAAAAAGCCTTTGCCGCCAGGTTAAATGCAATGACATAATTCCTCTTGTCAAGAATAAACACAGGCAAGGGGTGGCTTTCAAAGATGGTGACGTAGCGTCCCTTATCATCCGCCATGGCCTGATTGCGCTGCTGCAGATCGTTGATGAGTTCGCTGTCCCCTGACTCTGCCCATTTATAGCAGAATGCGATTTCCATGCGGTCGAAAATACGCTGGATCACCTTGATGAAACAATGCTGCAGGGGGACATCATAGCCTTGACACCGAACCAGTTCGAAATAAGCCTCCCTGAAATATTTCATTAGACCCAGGAACATATCCAGTCTGACACCCCGGGAACGATGCCGTTGGGCCTCTATCACGGCAAAAGAGGCGATGGGATCGCTTGCATAATCGGCATTGACCGGAAGCTCGTAATTGGGATACAGGTTCTTAAGGCCTTTTGTCATGGCCGAAGAAAGACCGGCAACAGCCTGTCGCCAAGCTTCTTTGGAGGTGGCTGTAAACTGTAGGTACCCCTGGTCCCTTGCGTGATCAACAACTATCTGAAGAAGAAGATCTTCGTTTGCGTCGACGAGTTTACACAATTGGATGATATCTGAACGCGTTATTTCCATAAAATATTCTCTCCTGTTTTCCGGAACTTCAAATCCGAATACACTGGCTATGACACTTTAGCCTGATATGATAACCTCGTAATATTCCCAATCTGCTTTGGAAACTTTGTGAAATGTCATATTATTTACTCTGACAGCTAGTAGAATTTCAAAGTTCGCTATTACCTTGCCTTGCCGTGAAGGCTTACTATGGAAAAATATCTTTTCTTCAAGATCCACAACCATGGCGCAGGAAAGATCTACATTTGGCATCTAAAATTCTTTGTTTCCTTTTTTATCCTTATAAACTTAAAAAGAGAGAAATCACCATCAAAACTGTTTTTGCATGAACTATGCCAAAACTCTTAAAAGAAAATATTATTGCAATTTCAACCAATTAAGAGGCCTGTAGATGCAAAAATAAAGGCAATTTTCATATCAAACCTGACATGCGTCAAATATTTGGCACAAAACATCAGGCTATGTAGAAGCAAATATAGGTTGACCATAATTGCTATTAACCTATCCTATCGGTCTTTTCTGCTTTTTTCTTTAATATAATTAAATCAAATATCTTTTAAGAAAAACAACGGGCTCAAAAATTTCGGTAAAAATTTGGTATCTTTATATGCCGGAAGGCGTGGATATGGATTTTATGAACCCCTGAAATAAAGGGTGCCGGAAATCATTCCGTACAGGCGGGGAAGGTAAAAGCATACTTCCTTTCACCGCCAAAGCCAGCCAAAACGATATTGTTCGAGCCAATGATGGGGGGGTTGGGTTTGCACGTAAACGTCAAATAAATTATTTTGGTCTTGGACATCATACAAATCTTCTGCGGAATTTTATACTTCCATGATTTTGCTTCTTTCTTGTTTAAGTGAAAAAGTGATTTAAATTGTCTAAAATGTTTAAAATAACTGGCGGTATAGCTAATCTCCCAGTGCGTCGTTTATTGTCATAATTAAAGCTGCATCCTCCCACGGTTTGTGGACCACTTTTTCGACTCCCGCTTTTTGAACCGCTAAGACCCGAGAGTCATTTTTGTGCAGCGCGGTAATTACTATTATCTTTGTTTTGGCGTAGCGCTCAGTGCTGCGTACATAGTCAATGAACTCAACGCCATCCATACGCGGCATCATTATATCTGCGAGTATTAGATGAGGAACAAAGCTTCCGAGCTTGGCAGTTGCGTCGATACCATCCTCGGCAGTCATCACTCTTACAGCGGGAATCTTTCTTTTGATAATCCGTATGATGGATTTGCGCATATTTTTTTCATCTTCGACAATGAGTACCTTTTTTTCTAGATCGACATCAACCAGTGTTTCAACTTTATCAACCCATTTTTCGATTACCCTTTGAAGATCTTCTCGCTTAAAGGGCTTGGGCACATAGTCATCCATTCCGACCTCAAGGTACTTCTCCCTGTCCCCCTTCATTGTGTTGGCCGTCAGGGCGACGATAGGTATGGGCTTTATCGTTTTTACGGCCGTATGTTGTGTTTCAAAATGCCTGATCTCTTTGGTGGCATCCATGCCGTCCATGCTGGGCATCTGGATATCCATAAAGATGAGGTCATAAGGACCATTTTCCTTCACTTTTTTTACGGCATCTAAACCATCCGGGGCGATGTCCACGTTGTTAAATCCCATGCGCTCGAACATCTTCTTTCCCAACATCTGATTGACCGGGTTGTCTTCTGCATAAAGGATCCGTATATCATGTGTTATGATCTCTTTAACCCTGTGCCGGGTTACAATATCCTTTGGCGGTTTTTCTCCGATTCCCAGGACCGTCCTGATTGCATCAATTAAAACCTGCCTGCGCACAGGCTTTTGGATAAAACCTTCAAAACCCGATTTTTTTATCTTTGCGGCACAACCCAGAACTGCATTGGATGAAAGCGCTATCATCTTGATCTTTCCACCGGTGAGTTCGGATATCTTGCCGGCCAGTTCATGGCCGTCCATCTTCGGCATCATGATATCTAAAATGGCGATATCGATGTTCGATTTTGGTTCTTCTTGTGATTCAAAATAAGCAAGGGCTTCTTCCCCGCTTCCGGCCAATACAGGCACCATTCCTACTCTTTCGACCATGTCTGCGACAATCTTACGGGCGGTTTCATTATCGTCTGCAATCAGAATCGGCTTTCCTTCAAGCTGGCTGACATCGACCGGACGAATTCCCTCTGATCCATCCGCATCTTTTTTAAAATGTACCGTGAAATAAAAAATACTGCCCGGGCCACATCTAGAACTGACCTTCAAGCGAGAATCGGCAGGGCTTTTAACCCACATATCGCCACCCATCAGTTGGGCAGTCTTCTTGGAGATGGTTAGTCCCAAACCGGTTCCCCCATATTCCCTGGTGGTGCTTCCATCCGCCTGCTTGAAGGATTCAAAAATGGTCTGCAGCTTATCCTTCGGGATCCCTATACCCGTGTCTCTAACAGAGAATTTAAGGGTGGTTTGCTCATCATCTTCTTTTTCCGTGGCCACCCTGATGACAATCTCACCCTCTTCGGTGAATTTAATGGCATTCCCCACCAGATTGGTAATGATCTGCCTGAGACGTGTGGGATCCCCCAACAGATTGGTGTAGATATCACCTATTTGACAATTAATCTCGATGGGCTTTTCTCCTAAATTTGTCCTTAGAGATTCACTGATATCCAGCACCAGGTTTTCTACATTAAAGGAGATGGTCTCAAGTTCCATCTTGCTGCTTTCCACCTTAGAGAGATCTAGGATATCATTGATGAGATTAAGCAGGTTTTCGCCACTGTTTTTGATGGTGTTCACGGCTTCCCGCTGTTCTTTGGTCAACTCTTCTTCAAGAAGGAGGTCGGAAAATCCTAAGATGCCGTTCATGGGTGTTCGGATCTCATGGCTCATGTTAGCCAAAAATTCGCTCTTGGCCCAATTGGCAGACTCGGCTTCTTCCTTGGCCACCTTCAATTCACTTGTACGTTCTTCCACCCTCAGTTCAAGCATATTGTGGGTTTCACGAAGCTTTTCCTCAATTCGCTTCCGTTCAGTAATTTCCTGATTTAGTGAAATATTTTTCTGAGCTAGATCAGATATTTTAATACGAATAGCGTCACGCATTTTGGTAAAAGAACTCGCCAGGATTCCAATTTCGTCCTCACCCGCAATATTGATTTTCTGATTCAGGTTACCTGCAGCAATTTCAGTAGAAATTTTCGTCAAACTAATGATAGGCTTGGTAAACTTGGCAATAATGATAAATAACGCCAAAATAACCAGTCCTGCCATAATAACCATTATTAGCTCCAGATTATTCCGAAATTTCTTCGCATCGGCATATTTAAGATCAATGGGAACAGCATATCCAACTATCCAGTCCCATTTCTTGAAGGGTTCGAAAATGCACCACTTTTGTTCATTGGCCTCAAGAGTATAATTAAAATTCCCGGTTTTGAGTTCCAACACTCTTTTCATATATTTCGTGCTTGCAAGAGATTTGCTTCCGCGCGAAAATGTCGGATGCATGACAATCTGGCCAAGGGGGCCTATAATGAAAGGATAAATCCGCTGGTTGGCAGACTTATAATGGATCTGCTTCAAGGCTTTCAAGATCGATTCCTTAAAACTCTCTTCATACGCATCGACCATTCTCGTGGCCTGAAGACGATCATACTTTCTGTTGAGCATTTTCAAAATCGAATCTAATTTTTCCGCATATACGGCCTTCTGACTGATGTCAATAATCTGTTTCAGTTGGTAATTAGCTATGAGCAATACACTGCATGCCATGACAACAAAAGCGAGTATGATAATAGAAAGTAATCTGAAACTGAATGATTTCTTGAACATTAACACTAATCCTTTTCAACAAACATGGCATGCTCTATGAGGTTCATCGGAAAGATTATGTTTAACTTCTTAGCAATACGCATGTTCAGATACACTTTGGCCTTTTTGTTTTTAACAATGGGGATATCGACCGGTGACCTGCCGTTGAGGATTTCTAAAGCTTTCCAGGCGGCCCATTCACCCTGTTCTTCAGCTATCTTTGTGTATCCGATGAGCGTATTGGGAGTGATCCAGTCCTCAACGCTGCCCGTTGGAATGATGGTGTGTTCCTCAAAAAACTTTGCGGCTTCTTTTTTATCCGAATCGGTTTTCAAAAAAGATGGAGGAGCAAGTATCAGCATATCAACTTCATTCTGGATTTGCTTGAATGCCATTTTCAATTCTTCAAACGTTTTGACGAATACTTCCCTCCTTAAATCAACCTTGAATATTCTCTTATAATTTGTAGCTTCCTTCCTGTTTGAAAGATTATCGGCGCCTAAAAGCCCGATTCGCTTTCCCCTGGCGTATACTTCCAACTTTTCCAAAAGCTGCGGGATCAGAGAAACTTCAACCATGCCGGTGACGTTGCTACAGGGAAATCCGTATATTTTGGCATCCCAGTTAACGCCACAGAAAACAAAAGGCAGCGACTTATCTTTGAAGTATGGAACGATTAAGAATTTAGAGGCATTGTCATCAGCGGCGATGACTACATCGGGCTGCCATATATCAATCAGTGCCTTTACCTTTAGCGCCGCTGATTTTTTGAATTCTTTAGAGGTATTACGTTTTGTATCCATCCTGATTGTTTTGAGATCTATGCTGTCCTTTAATTTTCCCACACTGAGGGTCTTTTGTACACCTTTGCTTATACCCTCACTCCAGGGATAACCTTCATGATATGAATCAACAAAAAGAATTTTTTTCTTTACTGGGACCGTTGAACCATAACTTACCGTCGATGAGGCTAAAAACGAAATGAGCAGAATAGATATAATGTACCTTTTTTCCATAACTTCCTCCATAAATAATCGTCTTATATATGAAATTTGACCTTGTCTGTTGGTTTTGAATCTATTGAAGCCTTATTCCTCATATACAGGTAAAAACCTTGTCCAGAAAATTACAGACATTTTAGGAACGGATAGAATTGTATGAGAAATTCTGTGTTTTCATTTTTATCCTTATGAACTTAAAAAGAGTGAACGATCCAGCAAATAATAAATGCACGAAATATGCCAAAACGCCATAAAGGGAAATATCTCTTAAATTACAGGTAATTGAAATTTTCCTTTAGACCTTGGGATGCGAAAATAAAGGGGGATTGCAAATGGGGTGTGACGGTATGTCAAATATTTGGCGATACACCTTGGACTATGTAAAAACGGATGAAGGCTGTCCATAATTTCGGTTCACCTATTCTTTCTGTTAATTGCATAAATCATAAAAAAAGGTAGAAATCTCCTGATACCAGAGCAGAAATGAACATTATAAAAGAGTAATCGGGAATTATATGGCCAAACAGAAGTAACTTTTTGACGGTCCGAATGATGTGGGACCCGGAAATCTTAAAGATTTCTGTAAAAATCCTTATCGGTATTTGCGAATTACGGGCGGAAACATTAAAGGAAAAGGAAGGCATTGGAAAGACCGGTCTCCGGTTCCGGTGAATACTGATTTTAATCTGTGCTATACGAACAAATACGGTAAAAGTATACCCCTTTTACATTAAAATCCAGTCAAAGGAAGATTGTTCGAGACAATGATGGAGGGTTTATAGGACTTGTCAGTGACTATTGATTTGGAAAAGATTATATAAAGTTTTAACCTTATTTACAAGGCATTGTGGATTCAGGAATGGTGGCAATAGCAGACCATTAGAGACGGTTATTGCCCATTTTCTATTCGCAAAATTTTCGCCTGGCCATCAAAAGAGCAACCTTGAGCCACAGTAATCTTACCCGCATTGATATCGCCGATCATCCGGCCGTTCGATCTGAGTTCTACATGGTCTGCCGACTCGATCTTACCGTTGATTTCTCCTTCGATGATCACTCTTCGGGCGTTGATTGTTCCATCAATTTTTCCTGTTTTTTCGATCCATACCAGTCGTTTGCAGTCAATTTCCCCTTTAAAATAACCTGAAATTCTGAGGGTGTTTTCTCCTCTTATATCCCCCGTGAAACGAGTATCAGAAGCGATAACGGTTACGGCCGATCCCACCTCGTCTTCAAGGGCTTTCTCATCTATTTTAATAAACTTTCTTTTATTATTTTTAAAAAGCATCCTGAATTCTCCTGCATCCGTTTTACCACTTTATTATCTGTCAGTTTATACTCAAATGCTCCAAACGTCAAGTTTCCAGGATATTTGATTGACGAAAAATCAATGATACGATATTTAATAATAAATAGCATTACGGAGCTGCCTGTGAATAATAATGAACTTATTAAAAGTTTGTCTGAGAGAACAGGGCAATCGCAACGTGAAACCAGACGGTTGTTGGGCCATATCACGGAGATCTTCCGAAAAACAATAGATGAAGATTTAAGGTTCACCATACCCAGGCTCGGTACCTTTGGAGCCCGGATACGGCAAAAACGGAAAGCCTATCATCCACACCTTAAAAAGTATATGATGCTGCCCCCCAAGCGTATCGTGTCTTTCAATACAAGTTCCGTCCTCAAAAATAGCGTAAAAGACAAAAGCCATGAAAAGAAATAATAAGCTAACCTTTTCGCATTTGGTGGAACGTATCGCTGACGAGGCAAAAGTCTCGAAATATCTGGCACGCAGTTTGCTCAAAGAAATGTCATCCATTATCGATGACCGGCTTCGGCATGAGGGTAAGGTCAGTATCAGCCATCTGGGGATTTTTAAGCTTAAATGGCAAGTCGCCAAGACGGGTAGGAATCCACAAACCGGTGAGCCGATTGAAATTCCCGCACAAAACAGGGTTGTTTTCAAACCGGCGGCAGATTTGCGAAGGTTTATAAACAGAAACTATGAAAGTGAGCATCCTGAATTTATTGATGATATTAAGGATATTCCTACCTTTCACTCCGAAAAAACGGTTTCCGGCGGTAGATTGTCCACCATTAAGCGGGTGGGTTTGATAGTTGTCCTCATGTGGCTCATTTTGTCCGGCATTTTTTATCTATCCAAATCTTCTTTTAAATCGCCTGGAGAGGTTGAAAAAAAGACACATCATCAGGCTTTAAAAGTCTCTGATCAACCTGCTGAAGAATTACTTTTAAGTGAAAAATCAGATCATCCTTCTTCCAGGTCCGGTGTTTCATCAATTGTTTCTTCTGGTGTTTCTTCTGGTGTTTCATCTGGTGTTTCTTCTGGTATTCCATCTGGCCCGGCAGACAAGCCCGGATATACACAATCTGTTATAAAAGGCAACACGCTTTGGATGATCTCAAAAGCGTTTTATGCTGATCCATACCTTTGGCCCAACATTTTCCGGGTCAATCTTAATGTGATAGATGATCCTGATGTGCTTGAAGTAGGTACAATCATCCATACGCCATCCCTTGAGGGGACGGCTGAACATTTGACCCCAAATGATATAACGAACATTGCCGACGGCTATTTCCAAGTATATTTGGCTTATAACCGGCTGGAGAAAAAGAATGCTCCCCTTTTCCTGCATGTAGCCAGGCAATTTAATGTACAGCAAGTATCTGCCCGATACAAAAATAAAATAGATAATAATAAACTCGATTCTGGTCAATAATTTGCAACCGTTAACGGCTTTGATAATTGGAATAGAAAGGTTTGCAGCGCCCTTGACTATCAGCTAATACGATAGCATGAAGGCCAAATTTCAAGTTTCCATTTTCTAATTTCAGCGTTCTGTGAAGGCTTGCATATTATAACGACTATTCGGATTTGCTGAAAATTGAGAAACGGTATAAAAGGAGAACTTATGAAATTCGAAGTCCAAAAAAAAGAGACCGTCATTTTAAATCCTGTAAAAAATATGGAACGCAATTCGATCCCGAGTGAAATACGTAAAGATCCCCTCACTGGCAGAAGTGCACGAATCTGTCATTTCATGGAGCTTAAATGGGAAAAGCCGGATTTTGAAAAGCTTGTTGCCGGAACGGAAAAATATTGTCCCTTTTGTCCGGATAAGGTCATGAAGGTTACCCCTTTATTTCCTGAAGAGATTGTGCCCCAAGGTCGAATGGTTTCAGACGATATGGTTCTTTTTCCCAACATCGCGCCTTATGACAGCCTGGGTGCCGTGGCAACACTTGGCAGCCGTCACTATATTCCCATGACAGACATTAAGCCTGAACGGATTGCAAAGGCATTTCGTCTTGCCATGGATTTCTTTGGCAGAATCCACAAGATCGGACATCCGGAGTCGGTGTATCATATTATTAACTGGAATTACATGCCGGCCTCCGGAAGCTCCTTGATTCATGGTCATCTTCAGGTCTTTTCCACATCTTATGCGCCCAACCTGATGCGAGAAGAGCTTAAAGCCGCAAAAACATATATGGAAGAAAATAAAACGAATTACTGGGACGATCTTGTTAAAACAGAAAAAGCGAGCGGGAAACGATTTTTAGGCACAATCGGTCGCAGTAACTGGTTCAGCGCATATGCACCCATTGGAGTTGCCGGCGATGTTCTGGCGGTGGTAGATAGTGTTCGATCCACCCTTGAGCTTACTGATGATGATCTCTTTGACCTGGCAAAAGGACTCACTCTGGCTATGGCTGCCTATGATAAAATGGGTATCTATAATTTTAACATGAATTTTTTCACAGGGGAGAAAACCGATGATTTTACGCGATTTCACCTGCTGTTTTCACCCAGGACATTTTTCAATCAGGCATTGGGGACACCCGACGTGGGTGCTCTGAGAAATCTATTTAACGAAACCCTTTGTATGGCTTTTCCCGAAGATATAAACGAGATGCTTAAACCGGAGTTTTTATAACCTTGAATAAAAAGGACTTACCGATAATCCCGGCTGGCAGGTCGGATGATTTGCATCACCTTGAAATTGCAGATTCGGCAGATCTCTCGCTTTTTATGGCAGGAAACCAGTTTATGGCGATGGGTGAAATGATTGATAAATTTCAAGACAAGCATCCGGATATCAGAAAGATTTTCTGTGAAACCCTTCCTCCTGGACTTGAGTTAAAGCAAATTTTATCCGGCGGGGCTATCTTTAAGGATAAAACGCTTTACGTTCGCCCTGATATATACACTTCAGTTAACGAGAAAGGGATGAAGATTCTTGAAGAATCCGGTTTGATCAAAAAAGGTGACTATCACCTTTACTTGCATAACCGGTTAACCCTGATGGTACCTAAAGGAAATCCAGCTAGAATAAAATCTGTCTTTGATATGGGTCGCGATGATGTTCGCATATCCCAACCGGATCCTGAAAATGAAGATATCGCCTTTCATATAATGGACATGTACCGGCAGGCCGGTGGAGAAGATCTTGTCCGTCGTATAATGGAGGAGAAAAGAGCCGAAGGGACAACGATTTTTACCGTTGTCCATCACCGGGAAACCCCTTTGCGTATTTTAAAAAAGACGGTCCATGTCGGGCCGGTATGGGCGACAGAAGTCATACATGCAAAGTCATCCGGCCTTGCATTTGATGTGGTTAAGCCGGGTGAAGATCTTGATCAAAGAGACAAAATAAACTATTATGTTTGTAAATTATCAAACGCTCCTAATCCTGAAAATGCACAAAAGTTTCTAGATTTTATCACTTCACCATCAGCTCAAAATATATACAAAAAATATGGTTTTTTACCCCAATCTTAAGAATAACCTGAAATCTTTACTAATAATACTTAAATGGGTGCTCATCGTGTTTTTGGCAATCACCATCCTTTCGGTTTTGTCACTGCGATGGATATCACCGCCAACCACATCTTTTATGTTACAGCACAATTTTAGTGCATGGTTAAAAGATAAAAAAAACTTCAAGATTCAATACCGGTGGGTTGATTTAAATAAAATATCCATTCACGCTCCAATTGCCGTTGTTGCAGCAGAGGATCAAAAGTTTCCCGTACATTGGGGGTTTGACCGTGAGTCGATTGAAGAGGCCTGGGTAGAGCGTGCGAATGGAATTCGTGTGCGAGGGGCCAGCACAATTTCCCAACAGGTAGCAAAAAACCTGTTTTTATGGCCGGGACGCAGTTTTGTAAGAAAAGGAGTGGAGGCCTACTTTACGGTACTAATAGAGCTTTTATGGCCGAAAAGTCGAATTATTGAAGTCTATCTTAATATTGCCGAGTTCGGTAATGGTGTTTTTGGAATAACAGCGGCCGGTAAAACCTTTTTTAAGAAACCTCCCATACGTCTCACACGATGGGAATGCGCTCTTCTTGCGGCAGTACTTCCCAACCCAAAGCGGTTTCGGGCAAATAAACCCTCAAACTATGTTTTAAGACGCACCGAATGGATTTATAAAGAGATGGATCGTCTGGATAGGGCCAAGTACTTGCAGAACATGTAATCTCTATGGGCACCTCCCCAAACGGGACATTCCGCTTTTATTCACATAGCCTCAGAGTATGTAAAAAAATACATTATTTAGGATTACAACACATGTATGATAGGTTTTTACGAATATTACCAGGAGAAAGGCTGTTGCTCTTTATGCTGCTGTCCTTAATATTTGTTGTTGTTTATGGCGGGTGTGCGGCCATATTAAAAGAAAAGCCTCCTGAGGAGATTATTACACTTGCCCTGCCATGGGATGTGGAAAATTATGCTGATTTTTTAAAACAGAATATGAAAAATATGAATGAAAGGTATTCCACCGAATATACACCTTACAACTTTTTAGTGGACACGGATATGGGGAGCACACCCATACAAAACCTGATTGAACCGGAAATAGCATTCGAAATCAAAAACAGGCCGTGGTCTGATAACATGGAAGATGACCATAAACGATATAAAATTTTCCAGTATGTACAAAATGATTATAATTTCATTATGGAGCCGAACAAATGGTCCACAGTGAAAGAGACGGTTAAAAGTAAAAAAGGGGATTGCAAGGGTTTGTCCCTGCTTCTCATGTCCCTATTGATATCAGCCGGAATTGAAACCCACGCGGCAATTTCAAATGGACACATGTGGGTCAATGCTTTTTATGATAAGAGCTGGCATGTCCTTGAAATTGATAATGATCCTGAAAGAAAGAAAATCTACAGTATCCCGGGATTTTACGACTATCCGCTTTATAAGATATATCCCGACCATACTGAAAAAAGGGTGTTGATTTAGCCCTTGGAAAAATACGGCAAATGAGTCCGGACCCAGGTGCCTGAGTGCGGATTGTTTTTCAAAACACTATACTGTTTCTCATAAATATATTCTGTTTTAAATGATGAAAAACTCGTATATAAGAGATCGTAAAGAAAGAACAGACCAAGCATATTATAAATGATTTTAGTTTTAGTTCAACCATATGACAAGATTGCATTCGAGTTCTTTCTTAACCATCTTAAATACACTCAGACAGTTTCCTCATTTAAAACGGAACATATTTATGAGAAGTACTATAAGATGCCCCTTTTTTAATTATCATAGTCTGATTAAATCTTCCCGTGTCTTAGAGCGATCTTTTCAAACATGATCACAAGACCGGTACCAAGCGTATATAGGGATTCAATGTTGAGGTTTTCCTGGGCAGTTGAATCGAAAAAAATATTGAGACTCGACTCTAGACCATCTTCAGGCTTCCAGTAGCAGATCAGGACGGGTACTTTTGGCAGGGGGTGCAAAACAAGTGAAATATCAGAGGCGTAATGATTTTTCACCTGTCTTCCGTTGAACAGACGAATCATATCCTCAAAAAGGTCCGTATAGGTATCTGCTACTTTTTTTAAGGGTTTTTCACATCTCTGTCCAAAAAGTCGATACCACGTCTTGCCGCCTTCCAGTTCCCTGAAAGGGACCCATTTTCCTGAAACAGGGACTCCCGCTCCGTCCGTTATATAATTGATCGCCGGTATGGCTACCCATGCATGGACATGTATGTCGGTTGCAATGTTCCCTTTTGCATCAACACTAAAGTTTTTGCCGAGAATCTTGATCGTCAATTTTTCGTCGGAAAATATAGCCCCCAATCTTCGGGCAGCTGAAGAAAGGTCTGTCTTGGTAATTTTTCTTTTCAACTTCTTGATTGTTTCATCCCACTCCTGCTCAAGGGACATCTGGTTACCGGTTTTCACATCATATTTTGTGATTATCTCTTCATCAAGACATGGGCATTCATCAAGCCTTTTTTGACCCTGGAACACAGCGGCAGCAAAGGCCAGGCATGTCGGTTTGTTACATTTTTTGCAGTTGGATTTATCGAGTAACTTGAAGATCTCCATTGTATTTTTAAATTGAGCCATGCGGTAATATTCCTTTTTTTCAACTCTCTAATGATAAGGTGATCATCAATAACAACATTTATAAGGCCAAGGATATAATGACCGTTACTTATTTTTCTGTTACACATGACATCACACTTGAATGGTTATGACAAGCGTCAATTTTTCAATCTATCTCGCATGCCGCGGGATTTGAGATTAAAAAGGCGATACCGAATGGCTGGAGCAAAAGGCCCTAACCTGTTGAGATTTTGCTGATATGCTAAAATAAACCATGGAAAGTTTGAAAGGATATTCACGGTTGGAATTAAAGCTCATAAATGTTATAAGGCGGCTTAAAAAAAGGAGGATTTTTAATGAAATTACCAAAAATAAAGACATCTCTTCCGGGCCCGAAAGCGGCATCGCTGATTAATATAGATCGAGATCGTGTGTCGCCCTCCTACACACGGGGCTATCCCCTTGTTGCTGAAAAGGCATTGGGGTTGTGGATAGATGACCCGGATGGCAACACTTTTCTTGATTTTACGTCAGGTATTGCCGTATGTGCGACCGGACACTGCCACCCCAAAGTCGTCAGTGCCATTAAGAAGCAGGCCGATAAGCTGATTCACATGTCCGGGACTGATTTTTATTATACATCCCAGATTGCTCTTGCCGATAAGCTGGCACGACTTGTACCGGGTGACGGAAATAATAAGGTGTATTTTGGAAACTCAGGTGCTGAATCAGTAGAAGCAGCCTTCAAGCTCGCCCGCTGGTTTACCAAGCGGGAGCTTAACATCGCTTTTTTTGGTGCATTTCACGGCCGCACCATGGGCGCATTATCTCTGACGGCAAGCAAGGTTATACAAAAAAGGCACTACAATCCACTTATACCCGGGATTACCCATATTCCTTTTGCATACTGTTATCGGTGCCCATACAATATGTGTTACCCTGCCTGCGGTATCGAATGTGTCCGCTGGGTGGAGGATAACCTTTTTCGCACAACAATGCCTCCGGAAGAAGTTGCGGCTATTTTTGTCGAGCCGATACAGGGGGAGGGAGGATATGTCGTGCCACCTTTGGAGTTTCACGTTGAATTACAGAAAGTGGCAAAGAAATATGGTATTCTATACGTGGTTGATGAAGTGCAGGCAGGAATGGGCCGTACCGGCAAGATGTTTGCCATGGAACACTTTGGCGTAGAACCAGACATCATGGCTCTTGCCAAGGGGATTGCATCGGGCATGCCCCTTGGTGCGATGGTTGCAAAATCTGACATCATGGTCTGGGAGGCCGGTTCCCACGCTTCCACATTTGGGGGTAATCCAATCTCATGCAGCGCCGCTTTGGCAACCATCAAACTACTGGAAAACGAATTGATGAAAAATGCCGAGATCCGAGGTAATTATATGATGATCCAGCTGCAACAAATGCAAAAATCGATTGAGTGCATGGGTGATGTTCGTGGTAAGGGTCTTATGATCGGTGTTGAACTGGTAAAAGATCGCGAAACAAAAGAACGTGCCGCCACCTGGCGAAACGAGGTGGTGCTCAAAGCCTTTGAAAGGGGTCTGCTTCTCCTCGGATGTGGAGAGAATACAATCCGTTTTTCACCAGCCCTGACAGTAAGCCAGGAAGAGATAGATGTGTGCCTTTCTATCTTTGAAGAGGCCCTGCTGGAAGTTACGACTTGAATCACGCATGAAAATTAATGAGAAACCGTTTTAATAATGATAAAAGGCGCGTTTAACAAAATGTGTGATCAATAAAATATTTGCCAAATAATAAAAAGGGTAATGATCGATTTTATCTTATCAATTTTCAGCCTTACTGCGAACCGGAGGATTCCATCTGGTGTGTTGCTAAGGTTTCGAGGCTTATGATGTCAAAAAAAGAGTCTTTACCTGTTGACAGGCGTTTAAAAAAAGATAGGAGAAGAAAATTCACTTTGAGCCGTTTTATTTACAAGGGAATAGACAAAAACTTGGAAAGAAGGATAATAACCGATCGAAGGTCTCGGTCTTAAACCCGGTCTTAAAAAGCGTAATTATACTGTTTCCCATAAATATATTCCGCTTTAAACGTAGTGGTTACAAAACCACTTTTAGTGAATAAGGGTGTAAAAATATTTTCCCGAGCCTTTCCATAGGAGGTAAATGTTGGCGGATTTAAATAAACCTGTTGATGTTATCATCGATTTTATCACCGGAAAAGAGATTCCGGATGTGGGTCCTGAGGCTAACCGGCAAAGTGTGGAACGGGTTCTGGTTGAACAAAAAGGGTATGCAAAAGAAGACATCGAAGTCGATGCACCTCTTGAAGTCGAGATAGCTGAAAAAGTTTATCGGTCTAGTGTCGACCTGGTGGTAAGTGTGGATGGCAGGCGCTTGATTGCCGTAAAATGTGTTGCGGGTTCTCTGGGATCGAGAGAGAGAGAAATTATTTCTGCTTCCAGGCTTCTTGATAAATACCAGATTCCCTTTTCTGTGGCTTCGGACGGAAAAAACGCTGTTGTGCTGGATACAGTATCTGGGAAAAAGCTGGGTGAGGGACTGAATGCTATTTTTTCAAAAGAGGAGATAAAAAAGAGTTCGCTCGCAACACGGCTTGAGCCCCTGCCAGAAAAACGTCTTGAAAAAGAAAAGCTTATTTTTCGCAGCTACGACAGCATGAATGTGAATGTAAGACGCAATATATAGGGGGAACGTTTTAAAATTGTCTATAAGGTGAAAATATGGATACCAAGCAAAACATTCTTTTAAATATTCCCATTTTCAGCGGCCTTTCCAAAGACCAGATCAAACAAATTGGGCAGATAGCTGTGGTAAAAGAAATGATGAAAGGTAATATAATTTTTTCAGAAGGAGACGAAGGAAACGGTTTTTATATTGTGGTTAAAGGACGAGTGAAAGTTTTTAAGGTTTCACCTGAAGGAAAAGAGCATATTCTTCATATTGTAGGGCCCGGAGAAACGTTCGGGCAGGTCGCTGTTTATGCCGGTCGGTCATTTCCTGCGAGTTCTGCGGCAATTACCAACATCCATCTGCTATTTATCCCCAGAACCGCATTTGTTGAGCTCATTGCCCATAATCCATCCCTGGCTATGAGCATGCTCGCTGTTCTTTCCCTGCGGCTAAGGGAATTTACCGTTCAGATTGAAAACCTTTCTTTAAAAGAGGTTCCCGGACGCCTTGCCTCCTATCTGATTTACCTTGCCGATGAGCAAAAAACAGGGGATCACATTTCTTTGCCTATTTCAAAAGGACAATTGGCCAGCCTTCTTGGAACCATCCCTGAAACTTTGTCACGAATTTTCACAAAAATAAGCAACCAGAATCTAATTGAGGTAAGCGGCAGGGAAATAATAATTTTGGATCGCACAGGGCTTGATGATCTGGCAATCAACGGAAAGCTTGACAGCTGACCGTTACAAGAACTGCCAGGGTTATACCTGGTATAGTAGTTCTTATATACGGATTTTTCATCGATAAAAACGGAATATATTTATGAGTATAGCTGTTCACGGCTTGAAAATTGAAATTGGAAAGTAGAAATTAGCTATAAATGAAACGAATTTTCAATTTCTATTTTCTAATTTCGGTGTTACGCGAACAATTGCAGTATTTCAAAACAGTTTTCCTTTTCAGGGGTTTTAAATGGATAAAAATTTTAACATTGGGGCGCTTATATCAGGAAGTGGAACAAACCTGCAGGCAATTATCGATTCCTGTGAAACAGGGAAAATTAAAGGTAAACTGGCCTTTGTGGGGTCGGACAATCCAGATGCAAAAGGCCTTGAAAGGGCTCGTGGAAATAAAATTCCGACATTTGTTGTGGACTATTCATCCATTATAAAACAATTTAAAACAAAGAAGGATAAAACCATGTTGCCTGATGATTATAACTTTGATGATTTGTTGTCTAAGCAAGCTGTTATGTTAGAGAACACCACCATAAAAAAAACTGAAACATTTATAATGACACGAGCCATTGCCGAGAAAGAACTTTTGGATAAAATGAAACCATATCCTTTTGATCTTCTTGTACTGGCAGGTTTTATGAGGAATTTAACCCCGTATTTTATCGACCGGGTGAACACAGACCCTGATCACCCACGTATAATGAACATTCATCCTGCACTCCTTCCCGCATTTCCCGGAACCGATGGATATGGCGATACTTTTCAATACGGGTGCAAGGTGGGCGGATGCAGTGTTCATTTTATTGATTATGGGGAGGATACAGGGCCGATAATCGGCCAGAAAGTATTTCAAATTGAAAATGATGACACCCTTGATACGATTAAGAAAAAAGGATTGGCCTTAGAATGGGAACTTTATCCGGAATGCATTAACCTGTTTGCTGAAAGCAGGCTTAAGATCGTCAAGATGCCTTATATTCTGAAAAACGGTAAAGAGCGAGAGAGGGCGGTAGTAAAAATATTATAAATACTTTCTTGCACCGACATACCTGGATCTATAATATTTACCTGAAAGTGAATCTATGCGGATTTTCTTGCCGGTGCCGGATGCGTGGATAAATTTATTATTTCCTTGATATATACCCACATGAGACACTCTTTTCCATCCGGAGGTTGCGAAAAATACCAGATCACCTTTTGATAACTGACTGCGCAAAACAGGTTTCCCAACCTTCCACTGCTGCCTTGAAGATCGCGGAAGGTTTAAACCGTTCAGGCGATAGACAGTCATTGTTAACCCACTGCAATCAAACCCTTTGGAAGAAGACCCTCCCCATCTATACGGAATGCCTATAAAATTTTCGGCTGTCTTAACGATTGATTGTCTGATGCTTTTTTCATCTCGCAGGTGCTGTGGGCTGACGATATAAAATGTATCAATAATCCCTTTGGCCTTAAGGCTTTCGGCTTTTTTGCGGGCAGCATTTTTTGTAGGAAAGTTGCCGAAACGAACCTTATAGATACCCGATTTGTGAATAAAATGGTACGCATTAAGACCTTTACGTTGTAAGGTGTTGGTCAGCCTTACGGCATTGTTCTGATTTGAAAAGGCTCCGACCTGAACGGTAAAATGCGTAGATGAAAGAAACCGGGTAGCCGAATATGGTTTATAAGCCGAAGGAACAGTTGCAGAGCCGCCGCAAGCGGATAGAAGAAATAAAAGTATAAAAACAATATGAATTTTACTATAAAATAGATATTTTGTTTTCATAAAATTGGTCCGTTACAGTAATTTCACTATCAGCGGGAGAGCGACAAAGGTACCTACAGCGCTGCCAAGGTTTGTAAATACCACCACCAGTAGTATCCGTGTAACCTTGTTTTTCCAAAAGCCACGTATAGAAAGTATGTCGTCAGGAAGGCTTTCAATATCCCTGACTTTTGGTTTTCTTGAAAATGCCTCCACAAGACCGGAGACCCACCCCGCAGCGATCATAGGATTTAGGGAGGTTAACGGGGCAGCCAGAACGGAAGATAAAATGGTAAGAGGATGTGCAAAAGCGATGATCGCACCAAGACCCGCCAGTATACCGTTTGCCAAGAGCCAGTATATTATCATATCTCTTCCGGTAGCCGCGCCTCCATAAAAAAAACCCGCAAAAAAAAGTACAAGAATGACTGCAGGGATCATCCACTTTAAAATGCCGGGTGCCCTTCCTTTTGGTGGTAGCTGTTCAATGGCCGTAATATCGATATCAGAATTCCAGTATTTTTTAATTCCCGGCACATGACCCGCACCGACAACGGCAACGATCTTATTGCCAGGGGCTGTTTTTATTCTATGAGCAAGGTATTGGTCCCGCTCATCTATCAGTATATCTTTTAACACAGGAAGTGATTTCCCGACATCTGCCAGCAGCGTTTCAAGCACATCTTTTTGCTTTATTTTTTCAATGTCCTCTTCGCTTATCTCATCGACTTCTCCCATGGATAAAACAAGTTGAAAGAAGAGTTTAAACTTGCTCCACAGTCCCATTGTACGCCATGTTCTTGAAAGGGTAATGCGGATGTCTCGATCTGCAAGGTGTATTTTGGCCTCTACGGCTTTACCTGTCTCAATGGCCTGTATCATTTCCTGACCGGGTTTAATATCAAATTTCTTGGCGATTCTTTTTTGAAATGATGCCAGAAGGAGGTTTGTAAGAAGCAGGAATGATTTTTTCTCTCTGATAACTTTTACGATATCCGTATCCTGCCACATTTCCTTTTCGCGTATGGCCTTATATCTGGATTCACAAAGCTCCACGCAGACGGTATCGGGTTTTTCCTCTTCAATGACATCTTTTACAAGCCTGGCACTCTCTTTTGAAACATGTGCAGTTCCCAAAAGAATAATTTCTTTGTTTTCAAATTCAAGACGGTGTATCATATTGCTGTTATTTACCATGGCTATAGTGTATATATTCCCTTAATCTATTTAAATTTAAAAACCACATCTTTTGGGTGTAAATTCTTGACTGTGGCAGACTAATATAACTATTACATCTATCGTGTCAATGCAAGTTCAAAACAAATACGGAGCAGAAAACGGGGGTTATTAACCAATGACAGATGAAACCAAACAGAATACCGAAAGGTATCTGATAAAAAAAGAGCCATATTATGTACAGACGAAAAACGAGGTCAAAATTTTTAAGGCTGCTTACGATGCCAGACTCCCCGTCATGCTAAAGGGTCCTACCGGTTGCGGCAAAACAAGATATGTAGAATACATGGCATATCGATTAAAACGGCCTCTTATAACCGTTGCCTGTCATGAAGACCTGTTTGCATCTGATCTTATTGGTCGTTACCTTCTGAAAAGCGATGAAACCGTATGGGTTGATGGCCCCTTGACAAACGCTGTTCGCATTGGCGCCGTATGTTATCTTGATGAAATTGTAGAAGCACGCAAGGATACAACCGTGGTTATTCATCCTTTAACTGACAATCGAAGGTCACTTAGCATAGATAAAAAAGGTGAGATAATACGCGCGCATAAGGATTTTATGATGGTGATCTCATATAATCCAGGATATCAATCTGTTTTAAAGGATTTAAAACAAAGCACTCGCCAGCGTTTTGTCGCCCTCGAATTTGATTATCCCAAAGCCGAAAAGGAAGCTGTAATCGTTTCTCATGAAGGAGAGATCGAAATTAAAACAGCCACAAGACTTGTTGCCCTGGCAGGAAAAATAAGGAATATCAGAGAGCACGGTTTGGCGGAAGGGGCAAGTACCCGGTTGCTAATATATGCCGCTCAGTTGATAAAAAGAGGGATGACAATATACGAAGCATGTAAAACAGCAATATGCCTTCCGCTTACAGACGATCAAAGACTCCAGGAAACGTTGAACGATCTCATAGAAGATATATTTTGATGGCATCACAGAAAGTCCCATCAATTGCGTTGCAACGGTTTTTTATTCCGCTGATTTTTAGCGGGGGCATATAGAATTTGGCACGATGCCATCGTCGTTACTTTTTACGAGCTCATCATATTTAACCGCCTGTTTATCAAAAATGGAAAAAGAAAACCCTTTAAAATTGCTTGCTGTGGCTGACCCTGATCTGGCAGACATGGTTTTAACGGACCTGAAAAAGAAAAAACAACCCCCTTCTACCGAAAACATAAAGTTACTGGTCGATGAAACAATATGGGCCATGTCTTCGGAAATTTCTTTTGGTCACTCCGTTGCCAAAGCTTACATCAAGCTTATGGGAAATATAAACCAAGATAAGCTTTTGCAATATCGTGATCTGACCCGGAAAGCCGGAAAACTTGGCCCGACCTTTGGCCGGCTTATGGCCAAATACCTTGTGTTAGTGCTAAAGCATGAAGATGTAAAGATTCTTAAAATGTTTCTTGAAGCCGTTGATATTATGCAGGAAAAGGGAACATATACTTTAAATGGCCCCTTAAAATCCCTGGCCCTTTTATTAACTGCAGAAAATAAACAATCAACGGTTCAGTATCTTAAACTTCTTAGCACTACCTTTTCCCAGGACCTGACCTACAGCCAATGCCAGCATTTTTCCCATGTCCTGCCAAAAAGCGTACTTTCCTTTCCTTCATCAAAGCGTTCGTGGCAAATACAAGAGATGATAAGGTTGGTACATGAGGATTTTCATCTGGTCGATCCTTTTCTTGATGGTATGGAAAAGGGGCTGTATCTTCTTTCAAAAGAAGCTTTAGGCAAATTTGTATCTTTCGGCCTTGGGAAAGTACGACAGAACATGAAGCTTGGGATAAAATTTTTATCCCTTACATCAAAGCTGGGCATTGATACATACGAAGGTTTGCAGATAACTGTGCCCATTACACAGGTTGCACAACAGATAAACCATTATCTTCGCGCAAGAACCGGATTTACGATTCCCATAAGACCCTTGTCTTTGCTGCCGAAAGCATATGGTGTTGAAGGCGACAAAAGCCCAGGCACCTGCTGCGACGGAAAATCTATTTATCTGCCCGATGAAATAAGTTTCTTTAAGAAAAAAGCAGAAAACATAAAATTGTATAAGTGTCTTGCCCGCTTTGAATCCGGACACTTTGAGTTTAACACATTTGATTTTGATTTGGAGAAAGTAATTGAAAAATGTCCCAAGTTCGATCCAGGTACTAAATGGAAACCTTTACAGGATAAAATATCCGATCTTACGCAGTTTTTTCTGCTTTTTCCCAAAAAGGAACTTGCGTCCGACCTGTTTACAATTTTCGAACATGGTCGTATTAGAACATTGCTTGCCAGGAGATATCCCGGCCTGGTTAGAAACTTTCTGCCAATCATTCAAAAGGAAGCGATGCGCATTTTCAAAGAAGAAAAATGTGTTAGGCCTGTATATCTTCTGTATCTACGAGTTGCCCTTGGAAGTTTTCCAGATAAGAATTTGAGCTCAGATGAAGAATATATTAAAAAGACTGCCTGTCAATTTGAAAAAAAGATTGCAGAGAATAATACCGTTGAAGCATGTGCTCATCTTGTAATCGACACCTATTCTGAAATAGAGGCTATTTTAAAAGAGAATACAGCTGGTAATAAGTTAGCGGAACCTTATCTGCCCATTACATTTCCTTTTGGACGTCAATTCCGAGCCGATCTTTTTTACCTGGCGAACGGTGATTATGAAAATATTGCTCAAACCGTTAAGGCAAGGTTTGAAGCAAAGGGATTTAAAGTATATAAGTCTGAAATAAGAAAATGCCTTGAAGCAAATAACGGAGTTTTATCTCTTAAAGATATAGAAGATATGATAGAGGGCGGTGAATTTCGAGGGACAGAAATCCAGGAAATCATTGGTCCTGCAAAACCTCAAACCATTGATATCGCCATCGCTGATGCTCACACTAACCAAACTTTCCGATACAAAGAATGGGACTGCAACATTGAAGATTATCTTAATGAACATGTAAGGGTCGTTGAAAGAGCGCTAAATGGATACTTCGACAGTTATTATCAGGATGTCCTTGAGCAGCATCATTCTCTGGTAAAGAGGATTAAATATGCATTTGAACTTTTAAAACCGGAAGGTCTTAAAATATTGAGGCAATGGGTAGAAGGAGATGAATTCGATTACAGGGCTCTTTTAGATTTCGCCATGGACAAAAAAGCGGGTATCACACCTTCTGATCGGTTGTATATCAAACGGATTAAAGAACAAAGAGATGTAGCTGTTTTACTTCTGGTAGATCTTTCCAGATCCACAGCAAACACGGTTTACAGCTCTAATGCATCTGTTCTCGATGTTGAGAAAGAAGCCATCGTTCTTTTTTGCGAAGCGCTTGAAATCGTGGGAGACGCATTTGCCATTGCGGGATTTTCAGGAACCGGCCGTCTGGGAGTCGATTATTTTAAAATTAAGGATTTTAACGAAGACATGACTGCTTCTGTACACCAGAGGATAAGTGCTATGGCTCCGCAACGAAGCACCAGGATGGGAGCGGCAATTCGCCATGCTGCTGGAAAGTTTGACTTTGTATCTTCCAAAGTCCGCCTGATGATTATTTTAAGTGACGGCTTTCCGAATGATGTTGACTATAAGAATGATTATGCTATCAAAGATACACGCAAGGCTATTTCCGAAGTGCATGCAAAAAATATTTACGTTCACTCAATAACGGTTAATCTTGCCCAATACTCAAAGCTGGATGATCTGTATGGAGATGTAAATCACAGCGTTATTTCAGACGTTGGTGAACTTCCCGACAAACTTTTGAGAATATACAGCGGGTTGACCCGATAACCCATTTGACGTTTATGCTTATATATGACGATATATATTCGTGGGAAGGATTTGGCGGAAAACTGCGCCTTGCAAGTGGAAAGTGCAAGTTGCGGATCTTCGATCTTAAAAAGATCAGTGGCAAAGGACTTGAATATATAAGGCCGATCATAGCTGTGGTTTCGGACACGCCGGGAAGCAAGATGAGCATTAAAAGTTGCTCAGGTCATATTGCAACAAAGATCACAGGGGAATTCGATATTGATCGGAGTCGCATGTTATATGTAGAATATTATCCTGCCGTAATATACGGTGAAAAAGACGAAAAACTGATACCGGAAAGATATGATGCCATAGAATTCACCTGGCGTGAAGATAAGGCGATTAAACCAAAATGGAGAACTTTAAAACCGCCACTGGTTGATTTGATTAAGAGACTGATGGAAGAATAAATGATCTGTAAATTTCCATAGATTAATACTCTCAATTCACATCTGATCTTATATCTTGTGCGACATCAAGGCATAGCTTTTTACAGAATACAGGTGCGAAATTTGAGTTAATACAAAAAAAGGATAAAATATTTATGCTGATACTTGGATTACAGGGAAGCCCCCGGAAAAAAGGAAACACGGATTATCTTCTAAAAGCATTCATGAACGAGGCTGAAAAATTCGGAGCAAAGACTCATATAATTGAAGTTGCCGACAAGAATATTAATCCGTGCAGGGGATGCGGTTATTGTGAAAAAAAAGGAAAATGTGTCATTGAAGATGATGATATGGCAAGAGAAATATATTCTTTGCTTCGACAGGCTGATATTATTGTGGCGGCCACTCCGGTATTTTTCTATTCTGCTACAGCACAGTTAAAGGCTCTAATGGACAGAAGTCAAACATTGTGGTCAAGGAAATACAAACTAAACTTGATCGATCCGGGCAGAAAAACAAGGCAGGGGTTTCTCCTTTCCGTGGGTGCGACAAAGGGAAAAAATCTCTTTGATGGCGTGCAGCTGACAGCGAAATATTTTTTTGATGCCGTCGGGGCCGATTTTCACGGCAGTCTGACTTATCCCAGGATTGAAAACAAAGGAGATTTAAAAAAGCATCAAACAGTTCTTGATGATATAAAAGAAGCAGTAGACAGCCTTTTGAAACCGTTTATCGGCAGAAAAAAAATTCTTTTTGCATGTATCGGGAATACATGTCGAAGTCAGATGGCCGCAGCATTTGCCCAATACCTTGCCGGTGAGAAGATAGAAGCATTGAGCGGTGGCAGCAGGCCGGAGCTTGAAATTAATCCAGTCATGGTTGAAGCAATGGGAGAAAAAGGGATTGATATGGCTTTTAGAAAAACCCAATCTTTGGAATCCGCCATTTCTAATGTGAAACCGGATATGATTATTACCATGGGATGCGGTGAAGAATGCCCCTATGTTCCGGATGCAACCGTGAAAGATTGGGACCTGCCGGATCCAGCCGGAAAACCGATCGATTTCATGCGAACCGTTCGTGATGAAATAGAAAAGAAAGTAAAAGAGCTTGCAGAGAGTATTCCTGATCCTTCAAATAGTTGAGGGATCGAGGAGTTTTCAAAATCTCTGTTTAGTACGTCTGAGGTATCACCCATTCGCCTATACAATTCTTAACAAATGATTAAAGCTCTAAGTACCCGCCCCCTATCTTCTATGTTAAGACCAAACAGGCAGAAAGGATCATCGTCGTCATGGGAATCTGTCTGTTGGGGCTGATTCAAATCTTATGACAGCGAGATAGCTGCCGTACGTTATTTCCTCAATATTATTGTTAAGAATTGTATAGGCGAATGGGTGATACCTCAGACAAACCGATGACAATCATTAAATCGCTAACATTTCACCAAAAAACATTTGAGGAAAAACTCCCCGACTTTATAGCTAATTAAAACACAATCCCCGTATATCCAACAAAGCTGTCACCAGGACTTTTATCATAGCTGGTGGCATAGGCTATTTCTTGTGCCTGTTTTGTCCCAAGTTCTTTTGCAGCGGCTATCGCTGTTGCGGCGGCACCTGCACAACATGCATTCTGGTTTGATAAAGCTTCATTTATTACTCTTTCCGGCTCCATGGCTATCATGGCATCGATAACCTTACGATCATTTTCATTTCGTATCCAGTCATGTGCTGCCGGCCCTTTTCCCTTGGGTGTAAAGCCGTAGTTGGCTCCATAATGGGTTAGGTCTGTGGAGCCGAGAATATTGATCTTCAGGCCAAGTCTGTTTCCAATATCCACAACAGCTTTTCCGATTTCAAGAGAGTCTTTTTTTGGGGGAACGCCAATGGGAACGATTTTAACATTATCGAAGAAGTATTTTATAAAAGGAAGCTGGAGTTCAATGGTATTATCCTGAGTATAGTTATCAGGTGTTTCAATGTTAAAGGAAAATCTGCCTGCCAGGTCTTTTGCCAGGGATTTTTCTATTGGAATTTCACCAAAGGGTGTTTCCCATGCGCCTTCTTTCATAATATAGCATGGTGAGCTGGGATGAAGATGCATTCCAAAAACCACAAATACATCGGGCAGACTTCTTTTTTTAAGGGAATGTATCACATGACATGCAATACTTCCTGAAAAAAACCATCCGGCATGGGGCACGATTCCGCCTATCGGATTTTCAATTGACGAAGCTTTTATCTTCTCCGAAAGAAAACTGTTTATTTCTTTTTCACATTCTTTGGCGTTACCGGGATACCAGGTTCCGGCAAAGTCAGCTTTTCTAATAATCATCTTTGTCCACCCCCTTTGGGCTTGGATAAAATCAATCCTTTATCCATGCCGACGACGCTGTTACAAGAATGATACAGTTTTCCCTGCCCGTATTAAAAAACGAATGCCTTGAACCTGTAGGAATCCATGTGGCATCGCCCTCGGCAACCTGCCTTTTTTCATCGCCGACCTGGATTTCGCCGGATCCGCTCAGTATGAAATATATCTCTTCCATTGGATCAACATGTTCCTCGATTTTTCTGTCTGGCGCAAGGGTTGCTATGGCAAGGAAACCGATTTCTTTAAGGGTTCGGCGGTCTAACACCATCTGTGCAACCGCTCCGCCATGGGCAATATAGGTGGTTTCCATGACTTCTTTATCTTTTATATTTCTAACAATCATTTATTATTAATTCGGATGAATCAGTGCCACGACAACTTCTACAAATTGCCTGATAATATTTTATAGTAATTCTCATAAAAATGTTCCGTTTTAAATAAGGGAACTGTTTGAGTGTATGAAAGATTGTTAAGAAAGAACTTGCGAGTCATATTGCCAATTGGTTCGTATTATTTCTAAAACTAAAATCAATTATAATATTCTCGGTCTGTTCTTTCTTTACGATCTTTTATATACGGGTTTTTCATCGTTTAAAACGGAATATATTGATGGGAAACGGTATAGTTTAATATGCTTTTGAAATTTTTCCAAAAGTCCTTATTTCGTCAGGAAGGTCTTCCACCTGAATAGTGGAATCTACTCCAAAGGCAAAAGATCTTTCAATGACATTTTCTAACTGGATCACATTACCCGGCCAATTGTATTTTAGCAGATAATCCATAGCCTCTGAAGATACATTCAAAATCTCATTTGAGCTATGGGCTTTAAATTTATCTAAAAAGTTGGATATAAGCAGGCAGATATCTTCTTTTCGATCCCTCAATGGAGGTATATTAATAGAAACGGCATTAAGGTAATTAAAGAATTTTCGTTCTAAACTCCCGTTTTCAAGGCTTTCTTTGATGTCTTTATTGGTAGCGGCGATTATCCTTAGATCAAAATCGTTTATTCCTTTACTCCTGCCTGATTTCGATGGTTTATGTTTCAGCGCGCCTAGAAATTCACTCTGGATTTCAGGCGGAAAATCAGTGATTTCATCCAGAAAAATAGTTCCGCCTTCATGCGGTTTTAAAAGGTCAATAAAGATATTGGGTGTTCTTTTTTTAGGAAGTTCTTTTACAATACTACTGCAATTTAAAGGTATAAAGGCCTTGTCCTTCCGCTGACTTTTTTTGTGGATAACATGGGCGGTTAATTCTTTTCCCGTTCCACTCTCACCCTGTATTAACACATTGGGGCTATGGGGTTTCATTCTGTCAATTATTTCGTATATTTCCTGCATCCTTAGATTAATTCCAACCAAGTCTTCGTATTTATGTCTTTCTTTAATTCGTTTCTTGAGCAGCACATTTTCTCGCTTAATCTTTTTTTCCTCGATAATTCGATCAATGATTATTTTTAGTAGATCAAGTTTAAAGGGCTTTTGCAGGTAATCATAGCTTCCGGTTTTCATAGCTTCAATGGCGGATTCCAGGGTTCCATGCCCCGTTACAATAATGACTTCAATTTCAGGACGATATTCTTTTATTCTGGCAAGGAGTTCGATGCCGTTGATTCCAGGCATCTTGAAATCGGTAAAGACAATATCGAAATTATTATCTTTTAATAATTTTAAAGCCTCAACGCCACTTTCCGCAAGAGATACCTTGTATCCTTCCTTGGAAAGATATTTACCTACAATGCTTCGTATCGCACTATCATCATCAACGAACAGGATTTTATAATCTTCCATAGATACCTCCAAAACACGCGAGGGATATTTTTCCTAAAAATCTCGATATTTTTTTATCCCAAGAGATAACTCTTTTTATCAGCAGACAGGCAAGGTTGTTTTAGATTTTAGGCTTCCTTTTTTATTTTGTGCCTCTTTATTTTTTCCACCAGGGTGGTTCGTTTAATCTGGAGAAGATCAGCCGCTTTGTTTTTAATCCAGTTGGTTTTTTCAAGCGCATTGATAATAAGGGTTTTTTCATATTTCGTTACCGCAGTGTTGAAATCTACTCCTTTATCCGGAACACCAATTTCCGACAGTATCTTTGGTTGTTTTATTGATTTAAGTTTTTTTGGTAGATCCTTTGGCGTTATTTCAGAGCTTTCGTTTAATACGACAAGCCTTTCAATTAGGTTTTTGAGCTCTCTTACATTTCCAGGCCAGAAATAATCCATAAATATTTGAAGAGCTTCATCTGAAATCGTTATGATATCCTTTTTTTTCTCTCGGCAGAAAAGGTTAAGAAAATGAGAAGCCAATAAAGGTATGTCGGACTTTTTTTCTTTTAAAGGTGGAAGCACAATTGGTATGACATAGAGACGATAAAACAGATCCTCCCGAAAAGTTCCTTTTTGAACTTCTTCCTCCAAATCCCTATGAGTAGCCGCAATCACCCTTACGTTGGCCTTTATGGTTTTGCTTCCGCCTACGGGCTCAAATTCATTTTCTTCCAGGACTCTTAAAACTTTTACCTGGAGGTCAGTGGTCATATCACCTATTTCATCTAAAAATATGGATCCTCCTTGGGCCAGTTCGAATTTTCCCGGTTTGTTTGCTATTGCACCGGTAAATGCCCCTTTAACATGACCGAAAAGTTCGCTTTCCAAAAGACCTTCACTAATTGCACCACAATTGATCTGAATAAAAGAATTATGGTTTCGATCGGAACTTTCGTGAATGGCTCTGGCGATCAGCCCTTTGCCTGTTCCGGTTTCTCCATTAATCATAATCGTGGTGTTGCTGTTTGCCACTTTTTCGACAATACTGAAAATTTCTCTCATTGGTTTGCTTTGGCCAATGATATTGTTAAATATATGTTTTTTTTCGAGTTCCATTATGCGTTTGGTGTATCACGACAATTTATTGCCAATCAGGCAGAATGTTTTTTTCGTTGCAAGATGTTGTTATTGGTTGAGCGTTACGACTTATTGATCGGAAATAATCCTTTTTTATAATCCATCACATGGAACATTAATCCATCAATTCTTTTTGTCTCGGGCTCTGAAAAAATCCTATTTTGGGAACTTTGCCTTGAAAAATCCGTAGTTCCTTAAATGGAATTTGTAGTTTTAGACCAGACCCACCGCTTTAACTGCCCGCTCTATTTGCTCCAGGCGTGCGTCAAGACTGCCGGTAAGTCCGATTGACAGGCGCAGCAGACCTGGTGAAAGTCCCATTGTTAACTGATCTTCAGGTGGAATCTCCGAAGAAGTGGACGAACCGGAACAGGATATCAGCGTGTCAAAATAACCTAAAGATACAGCGATGTAACCGAATCGTTCCTTGTTTTGCAATATAGACATCAATTCTTCAGCCTTTGACTTGGTCTTGCAATCAATTGTAAGTATACCTCCAAAACCATAACTTTTGTTTGTCAGCAATTTTAACAGTTTATGCTGGGGATGGGAAGGCAGTCCCGGATATGTTACCGGGGCACCCATTTTTTCAAGATGACCGGCTAGAGCCATGGCTCGGATGCCGTGCTCTCTCATACGAATGGCAAGAAGCGGTATACGCTGGATAATATCAAATGCCACTCGCGGATCAAGAGTCGGCCCTAAAAGCATGATTCGGCCCGTGTGAAGGTCCATGAGTTTATATATAAAATCCTTGTCGGCACATATTGCACCTGCAATAAGGTCGCTGGCACCATTTATGAATTTAGTCATTGAATGTACTACGATATCGGCACCCAGTTGAATAGGAGATATAACCATCGGTGTAAAGGTATTGTCAACAACCAGCTTGATACCATGCTTGTGTGCTAATTTTGACAATGTAGGGATATCAGCAACATTGAGTGTTGGGTTTCCCACTGCTTCCGTGTAAATTGCACGTGTTTTTGAAGTAATAGATGCTTCAACTGCAGTAGTATCCGTTGGATCAACAAAAGTGGTAGTGATATCCATCTGGGGAAAGAGTTCATCCAGCAAAGCATGTGTTCCTCCGTAAATAGTGCGGCTGGATACAATATGGTCTCCATGCTTACAGAGTTGCAGCAAGGCACAGGAGATTGCAGACATACCGCTTGCAGTGCATACGGCTGCTTCGCTTCCTTCCATAGCGCTAAGATACCTCGATAGCGCGTCCACTGTCGGATTAAAATGACGGCTGTATAGAAAACAACCACCCTTATCAGGACCCCTGATTCCATCAAAGATCTCTGGCATAATCCCCGGGTCCATAACCGTAAAAGTTGAAGATCTGGATATGGATGGCGTAACACCACCGTGTTCGCCGAACTCTCTGCGTACCGCCCATAAAGCCTGTTCCGGATTGTAATTTTTCATTTTTGCCACTATGTATTGAAATATCTATAAGCGGCTGTATTTGAAAAGTATCTGTCATGGCAGATAAAATTTCCAAGCCAGCCGTTTTGCAAAAATCGCATCATGCTTTTCAGTTAATTTGCAATACAGAGCTGCGAGTCATCCCGGAGCCGACAGAATCGTTAAGAATGATCTTTGCATGCCGCAGATTATCGAGATTTCGGTTTACAGGAAAACCCTGGATGGTATCTTCTTTTAATGCTCTGCGCTGAAGATCATAAGGGAGCCTTTGCATGCAAACAACGGAGCAATTACCCCGTACATGAATATTATTGACCATATTATTTTCAATAAAGTCTTTAACAATCTTTTTTTTGTCGGTTTTGGCATTCCCAAAAACCTGTTCCAGGGTCAGTGGTATCATGGCAAAATTTGCCTGGTGTTCGATAAGAAGATCGATATCATGCATGGTCAGGTTGTTTCTGGACAGGAGGGTTGTTATATGCCGGGTTGCTCCTCTGGTGGCATATAGAAAGACACCCTTTCCGTCCATATCTCCAAAGAAATCATCATTTTCGGTAATTGCTTGAATATAATCACCAAAGCAGCCATGCGTGATTGTACGTGTGTCCACAATTCCTTTCCTGGGCGTTTTAAAGTCAAAGTCCTTTCCATGATGAAGTGTAATTTTAGCATTTAAATCTGAAGACAGGTAAATTGAAACAACTGTCTGGTATTTTCCGGATTCCACATAGGCTCTGGCAATTTTACCCACAAGCTCAGGATCCTGGTTAAGAGACATAATGTCAAAGGCAAACGATTGAATTTTTTGATCATAAAATTCTAATGCATCCTTAAAGCGTGCAAAAGTCCCCTTTGCCGTCTCATCCGGATACATCTGCTGAGTTATGCTGTGCTGAACCCTTGCCGCAAGAGCTGGAACTCTGTAATTAATTTTCCCCAGCTGATTATCGATAATAATTCCGTCAATTTTTTTGCGTCCGTTTAACTTAACGATCATTTTTGCTATACCCGTAATAAAATCATCTTTAAAGGACGCTGTAATCTTCGCACTACAGAAATAATTTCCCTTTGGCTTTAAGGTAGCTTTTGTTTCAAGGGCTGTGGATAGAGCATCATCACCGAAAATGATCCCAGCTGTATCGGTTTCTTTAAATGCATTGGCACGATGTATATTTTCAGCCCCTATAATAGTAGAAATATCACCGGCCTTAAGAACTCCTGTTAGAGAAAGCATGAAAACAAGCTCTGCTGCAACATTAAAACCCGGGCAACCGGCATAAAGGTCAATAACGATAGTATTTGGTGAGCACTGTTTAATAAGCTCAAAGGGATACCTGACCAAAGGGCCCGGATCATATTTATCATCCCCGACATTTGTTGCACCGATGAGGATTTTGATTCTGGAAGGGTCTAAATCGGATGTTTCAAGAAGATTTTCAAGGGCAACAACCCCGATTCTTTCATCAGGCCCAGCTGCCATTCTTGTGCGGATGCCAATTCTCTCTTCAATGGTTTTGTTATTTACGGGAACACCGCCTTTAAACGACATTCCTTTCTTGGAATAAATTAAATTATCCACAAGATTGCCACCATTCCAAGCACCCTGTGCGATAATTTCCAGGATAGAATCAAGTGTCAAGATGTTTCCTTCCAAAATAAAGAATCAATACCTTCAGTGTGGGGCTTTGAATGGCCCTTCGAAGAAGCTTTTTAAATATAACAAGTTAAAAGTGTTTGAATATGATGAACTTGTAAAAAGTCTTTGAATAATCACTTGATGTGCCATTATATGGTTCGAATAAAAGGCGCAGCAGTTTTTCAAGGACGAGACAATACATATAATAGGCCAAGTTTCTGATAAACTGCAACTGCGAAGCAGATAACACTTTTTATTTTGCCATCAAAATTACTGGATAAAGTATAGACAATGCCTGTTTTTATGTCAAACAAGAAAGTACCCTTATTCACGGTAAATGCATTTTAGAATAATGAGCACCCCTCAACTATACTGTTTCCCATAAATATATTCCGTTTTAGACGATGAAAAACTCGTATATAAGAGATCGTAAAGAAAGAACAGACCGAGCATATTATAATTGATTTAAGTATCTGAAATAATGCTAACAAATTGGCAATATGGCACACAAGTTCTTTCTTAACGATAAAATACGCTCAAACAGTTTCCTCATTTAAAACGGAACATATTTACGAGAATTACTATAGTTGGGAGAAGAACCTAAAATAACAGCATCTTCGAAGCTTAAATATTCTTTATTAAGCCTATATCAGCCTATATTGTATGGGGGGGTAAAAGGATTCTAAAGATGTTTAAAGCTGTAATAGAATTTCATAACTTTTTCCACATAATCCCGGGTTTCTTTAAACGGAGGAATCGTTTTATAAATGTCTACAGCAGAAGGGCCGGCATTGTAAGCCGCAAGGGACAACGACAACTCTCCATTGAAGCGTTTAAGAAGCTTTTTAAAATATCGTGCGCCCCCCATTATGTTTTCCAGTGGATCAAAGGGATTAGCTATTTGAAGAGACTTAAGGTTTTTAGGCATGATCTGCATAAGCCCCAATGCGCCTTTTTTTGAAACAGCCCGTGGATTAAAATCGGATTCTGCTTTTATGATTGCCTTAAGAAGTGGAAAAGAAACACCGTGCTGTTGTGAAGCTTTTGTTATATATCGATCATATCTTTCTGATGAGTATGTGTCTGAAGTTTTTCTCGATCTTTCTCGAATATATACCCGATAATCGGTGTCAGATGATGTAGGAACGTTCGTAAAATGAGCCACACCATCTTTGTCTATGTACATATAGATATCCGCACATAGCGGCAAAGCCGACAAGAATAAAAAACAAAATACATAAAAGATAGTGACAGAAATCAGCTTAATGCTTCTTTTCCTTTTTTTTGATAACTTTCCGATCACCATTGATCCCATAAAAGAAAGATAATCATTTGTTTCAAACAAAATTTATTATTAATAGCCAGTGCTTAGTTTAACCTAATGGTTGCATTAAATCAAGTAAAAACATATATATTTGATATAATCTTAATAACTTTGGTCTGATTTTTTCCATTGCAGCACCCTTCACATCAGGAAACATAAAAAAAACTAAACATCTTGTTTTATTTTTTAGATAATTCTGGTAATGTATCAGCTGATCACATTTTCGATTTATAAAAAACCCTATGTACTTAAATGAAAAGAAAAATCAAATAGTTAGCAATAATAAAGTAATAACCTCTTTAAAGAAAGGATATCGGAGGTTTTTAAAAATCAGAGGTCATCCCAATGAAATAGCCCTCGGACTAGCCTTGGGGCTTTTTGTCGGAATGACACCTTCCATGGGTTTTCATACTGCAATTGCAGTTTTTTTTTTTTTTTTTTTCAAATGGAATAAGATATCATCCGCCATAGGCGTGTGGGTAACGAATCCTCTGACAGCACCCGTTATATATGGTGTCAATTATTATATAGGTGCAAAACTTATTGGATTGCAAAAAGTCTATTTGCTCTCAGAAGCTCATGGGTTTACAAAAATTTATAAAATAATGCTCAAGGCCCCTGAGATTTTTTGGGCATTGACCATTGGCGGCATCGTTTTAGGGCTACCTCTAGCTGTTGCAGGTTACTATTTTTCCTATTCGGTTGTTCAGAAGTACCAGGACGATATTAAAGAAAAACTGGCCAAATCGAAAGAGAAGTTAGCTCTAAAAAAAGAGATCAGAAAAAAGAAAAAACAAAAAAAAGATGCTGCTTCCATCAAATTTGAAATGACTGATAAAAAATAGTTTTTATACCAATTGAAGCTGCCGGCATCAAAGTTTTAATATAAGGAAGAAAATTATGATATACGCCTTTGAACAGGAGCAACTTGATAAGACTGAAGATATCCTGGAAAAAAATCTGATTGAAAACGGAGTTAAAAGTGCTATAGTCCTTGATATGGCAGGCCATATTATTGCCAGTTGCAAAAGCAAGGATTGTACACATGATATGTATTCGCTTGCAGCTCTGGCTGCAGGTAATTTTAGCGCAGTAGATGCAATGGCAAAGATCGTTGGAGAAGAAGAGTTTTCATTGCTTTTTCATAAAGGAGAGGATGAAAATTTGCATTTCAGCAAAGTAAGTGAAGATTTATTGCTGATCACAACATTTGGAAACGATGTATCTTTAGGTTTCCTTCGCATGAAAATCAGTGAATCTCTTAATGTAATACGTAGTATTTTTAACAAATCCTAAATGATTTTTTTTTTTTTTTTTTTCTCTGTGGTGAATATAAAAATCTACATCACATCCTGTTTTAAAACAAGAAAATATAATTTCCCCGTATGCTGCATATATCCTGCGGCAATCCGGGCATATTCCCCGTTTCCCCAGAATAAATCCGCACGCCCTGGCCCGCGTATAGCTCCGCCGGTATCCTGGCTAGAAACAAACCTGGAAAAATCCATCCATTCATGAATTTGTCCATCGACATTTACCAGCGGTTTTTTTGCTTCGATAAAGGCGAGAGAAGGGAGAGGAAATATTCGCCTGTCTAAAGCTATTGACCTTCCTGGAGTCAATTTGACATTAAGGCAGCCCAATGGGCTTTCATCTTCAATCTTAAAAAATACATAACTGGGGTTGTAGTTTAATACTTCTTCGATTTCTTCAGGATGATCATCTAAATATTCGCGAATTTTTTGCATGGACATTTCTGATCGGGGTATTTTATCGCTATCGATTAGAAGTTTGCCGATGCTGCGATACGGTTGGCCATTAGCGGCATGGTAATGAACATTGATCGTATCACCGTTATCAAGGTATATCCTGCCTGATCCCTGAATTTGCAGAAAAAAGAGATCTACCGGATCTTTAAGCCAGGCCAGTTGTCGGGATTTTCCTTCAAGTATCTTCCCCTGTGATATTTCCCTACGGTTAAAATAAGGTAATACTGTTCGATTTATCAGTCGGCCGACAATTTTCTCGCCATTATACTTCTCAGAAAATGGAGTAAGATCAATTTGTATAAGATCTTCAGGGACGGTTAGAATAGGAATGTTATATTCAGCATTCTGATTTAAACTGCCCTTTAAAAAAGGCTCATAATACCCAGTAAAAAGAACTTCTTCATAGCTGTTACGTCCTGCCGACTGGTAAACCAGGTAATTGGATTTAATAAATCGGTTCAATTCTTTATTTGGCGGTTTTGTCTGTATAAAGTTAAGAAAATATTCAAAGGATTTAATCATATGGGAGGCTGTGAAATAATCGTCTCCAAATTGAAAGGTTCTGTCGGAAGGAATTTTTTCCAGATATTCAATACTCTTTAATATACTGTGCTCCAATCCATCATACAGCATATCATCGCTGAATCCGGGATGAGATGATGGAGAAAGCCTGATTAGCGGATATTGTATTTTAGCAGCACATCCTGCAAAAAAAAAGGAAAACAGAGTGATGATCAGAATGACCAAAATGGTCTTGTTAAAAGATGAATGATTCATAATCTTATTTTTTTCTTATAAAAATTCCACTTTTTCCACC
>CAJHXW010000271.1_pt1 | contig 42078 bp, 37 predicted proteins | sample 9198581 | NCBI WGS metagenome assembly CAJHXW01 (sample SAMEA7708328, study PRJEB35096) | sediment metagenome | biome: marine neritic benthic zone biome [ENVO:01000025]; feature: sediment [ENVO:00002007]; material: shallow marine sediment [ENVO:03000034] sea grass bed [ENVO_01000059] ...
ATCAATAAAAAAGAATGACGGCTTTGAAAATTTGTTTAGTCTTCCGGCTTTAGCTTTCTGGAATCTTATACATAATTCACCAAAAATAAAATTGATATTTGATACCCTATTTAATAGGAAATGTTATATCTTCTATGTGCCGGATAATATTGTATGCCCCACGGGTGCCGATTGTAAAATATCAACAAATGATTTTGCTTTAAAAATGTTATTTTTATCCCTTGCTGTCTTTACCATGACGAAAATCAGGAGTGCGAAACTTGAGCTATAACCATACGGGAGATGATCCATAATTCCATATTACAACTGCCAGAATATTGGGTTTAAACTGGGTGAAAGGCCATGATATATGAAAAACTTTTCATACTTATCTGGCATTCGTTTCACACTAATTTATAAAAGATATTTCTTGCAGGCTGTTAACTGCTTGATTTTACATCAATCGTCTAAATAGATCTTTTTGGCTCGATTATTGCTATAAAAATCATTTATACACAGTAATCGATACCAGATGCCCTTAGGAGGTAATAATGAGAAAAAATCTTGTTAAAAATGACGGTGTTCAATTATTGTTAGACAAGTATAAGAAAAAATTTCGGATTTCAGAAAATCTAAAGTATTACTCCAAAAAAGATTATCCGATTGCTGAAAAAAAATTTATAAAATATGCATTAAATACAGGCAAAGTATAAACGAAGGAAAAATTAAATGTTAATAAAAACAGATAAATCTGAACTCGAAATTTCAAAAGAGGCCAATGTCTATTTAGGGCTGTGGGTACCGGCCAGATTTTTAAAGAATGGACCGACCTTGATGATCATGCAAAGGCCCAGTTGGACAAGATACAGATCCGAGCCGAGAAGTTGATCAGACAAACACAGGAAATCTTAATAGCATAAAGCTAAAAGTTTTATATTAATATATAGATTTTTCTCCCGTGTGTGCTACAAATGTAGCTAGCACATACTCATACAAATACAGGTTTGGAAGACTCCACACTCAACATGGGTGACGGCTCAACCGAACACTGTGATGCCTTGAAAAATAATTCAAGGCCAAAGGGGCAGGACCGGAAACGGTTCTGTCCCTTTTTTTTTATCAAAGCAGAAAATTCACTTGATTACATACTTGCAATGATAGAAACAATATTATATTTAAATCAAACCCTTAGTTTTAAGCTTATAATTTGCTGTAGTTTGCTTTTGATTGAGTTCTTCAAGCATGGTGGTCATGGAGGTAATCGATGATCAAAATACGATTGAAGTATAAACTAAAAGTACTGAAAACATTTGAAACCGATAAAGATAAAATTGCTATCGGTAGGCTTAAAAGCAGTGATATTCACATAAATGATCCTGCCGTTTCCAAAAAACATGCACGGATTATTAAGACCGAAGGCAATTATTTAGTTGAAGATCTGAAAAGTACAAACGGTATATATCTAAACAAAGTCAGGGTTTTCAGCAAGTATCTGAAGGATAATGATGTAATAACTATTGGAAAATATTCGCTGGAAGTCAACATAAAAACCGAAGATAAAAAAAAATCAACCAATGGCTCAAAGGGGCATATTATGACGCTTAATATAGAAAGGCTCCGGTAGTTGAAGCATTCAATCTTCAGATTGATCAGGACCAACGAACACGGGATCATGGCTGTGCTGGCTGTCCTTGTGGGTCTGGCCGGTGGTTTTGGTGCTGTTGGATTTCGATATCTTATCAATTTTTTTCAGTTTCTTGCCTACGGGGCTGATGATAATCTGCTTGATCTGGTTCAGACTATCCCATGGTATTTAAGAGTATCGATTCCTGCTCTTGGCGGTCTTGTGGTAGGCCCCTTGGTTTATTTCTGGGCCAGAGAGGCTAAAGGGCATGGGGTTCCTGAAGTCATGGAAGCCGTTGCCTTAAAAAGCGGACTGATTAGAAAACGTCTTGTTATTATAAAATCACTTGCTTCAGCTATTTGCATAGGGACCGGAGGTTCAGTCGGAAGGGAAGGGCCCATCGTTCAGATAGGATCTGCCATTGGATCAACCATAGGGCAGATGATGAAAATTTCTGCTGACAGAATGCGCACCCTTGTCGGTTGTGGTGCCGCCGCCGGTATAGCCGCCACTTTCAATGCGCCCATTGCCGGGTCAATGTTTGCCCTTGAAATTATCCTTGGCGATTTTGGCCTCGCAACATTCAGCCCCATTGTTATTTCATCGGTTATTGCTACGGCTGTTTCCCGTCATTTTTTAGGAGATGCCCCTGCATTTATCGTTCCTGCATACGAGCTTATCAGCGCTTGGGAGTTTCCGCTATATATTGTACTTGGTCTTTTTTGTGCTGTCGTGGCTGTTGTATTTACAAAAACGCTTTATCGAATGGAAGATATTTTTGACGGGCTGAAATTTCCGGAATACCTAAAGGCGGTCATCGGCGGTGCCATCCTGGGTCTTATAGGCCTTCTTTTTCCGCAGATTTTAGGCGTTGGGTATGGCGCCATCGATCTATCCCTTACTCAGTCATATGTCTGGTGGCTTTTACTTATTTTGGTTATATGTAAGATTTTGGCTACATCGATTACCATTGGTTCAGGTGGCTCCGGCGGCATTTTTGCGCCTTCCCTTTTTATGGGTGCAATGGCAGGCGGCTTTTTTGGAACGGTGGTTCACAATCTTTTTCCTTCGGTGACGGCTTCTCCGGGAGCATACAGTATTGTCGGTATGGGGGCGGTCGTCAGTGCGACCACCCACGGTCCTTTAACAGCATTATTAATGCTTTTTGAAATGACAGGTGATTATAAAATTATCCTTCCTTTGATGATTACGTGTATTATAAGCAGCATTATTGCTAGACAGCTTTTAAAAGAATCTATTTATTCTTTAAAATTGCTGCGAAGGGGAATAAATCTGGAGGAAGGAAAAGAGATCAATGTATTAAAATCGATTAAAGTAAGTGAAGTAATGAATGCAAAAGTGGAAACCATTACCGAGGCTCTAGGTGTGGAGAAGCTGGCTGAGATAATTTCCAAAAGCAAATATAACAGCTTTCCCGTAGTTACCGACGGAAATAAATTAACCGGTATTCTTTCCTTTTATGATTATAATGAAGCAATATTTGATGATAACTTAAAGGGACTGGTCGTCGCCAAAGATATTGCAACTTCGGATGTTGTCACCATATCAACGGATGATAACCTTTATAATGCCTTGGAAAAAATTACTTTTAAGGACTTTTCCATTCTACCTGTTGTATCCACGGATGATCCCATGAAACTGATGGGCGTTTTAACCCGCAGGGACATCATGGGTGCATATAATAAAGCTGTAATCAAGAAATCGCTATACAGCGAATAACTAACTTAAGAGCCAATTTGAAAACACCTCCTCTCCAAATCCCCAGCAAGCCGACCTTCAATATAAGCTAAAAAATGCAAATGAAAATAAATTTAAATTATAGCAAAATAAGACTACCCGCAGTCAACATAACATTCCTTAAAAAGCTTTTAGGCTCCTGTTGATTTCATTTTATAAAATTGTTATACACTGGTTCCGAAAAACCCCTACAGTGCAGTAGTTGAGACTTTTTTGACGCATTAAAACTTTATAGCGGAGATTTAAATACAAAAGTGACAGATAAGAGCGTTGTGATAATTGGTGGAGGAGTGGCCGGCCTTTCGGCGGCCCTTGATCTTGCGCGTTTTGACATCGGTGTTGAGATTATAGAAAAGTCGAATTTTTTAGGTGGCCATGCCATCGGATTTTCATGCAAGGCCACAGACCATTGCGTGAAATGCGGTGCTTGCATGGTGGAAGAGAAACTAAAATACGTGATTGAAAATCCGCAAATAAAATATTTTTTGGACAGCAGCATCAAAAAGATAACAAATTCAAAACGGTTTACCGTAAACCTTGAAAAAGGGCCGGATTATATCAACCCTCAAAGGTGCACAGGATGTGGAGAGTGCTTTGACAAATGCCCTTCAAAAGGTGCAATAACCCGCGGTTTTTCAAAAAGCAACATTCCATTTTATGCAATCATTAAAGAAGAATGCATAAATATTGAGGAAAAATCCTGCGCCATATGTCAGAACATCTGTCCTGAAGGGGCGATAAACCTTGATAAGAAAGAAGCAGAGTTCAACACTAAGGCGGATGCAATCATTGTTGCGACAGGATTTACTCCCTTTAACCCTAAAAGCAAACCTTATGGATACAATATATTTAAAAACGTTGTAACCAGCCTTGAACTTGAAAAGATGCTGAGACAGGAAAGCCGGGCAAAAAGACCATCGGACAACTCGAAACCAAAACATATTGCTTTTATTCAGTGTGTGGGAAGCAGAGATGCCAAACTCAATCACCTGTGGTGCTCAAAGGTATGCTGTGGCAGTGCTCTTCGCATGGCAAGACTTATCAAGGCCAGACAGCCAGAAACAAAGATCGCTTTTTTTTACATCGATATACAGACATTCGGTAAAGATTTTGAAATCTTTTATAAAAATGTCCGGGAAGATATCCGCTTGATACGCGCCATACCTGGGGATATCTTAAAGACCGAAGATGAGTCGCTTCGCATCACATTTTCAGATGATATCACACATGAGACCGTAGAAGAAATCTTTGACCTTGTTGTGCTTTCCATTGGCCTTACTCCTTGCAAAGGCACGCAAGATATGGCAAGCTTGCTCAATATTGAGCTTGCCGACACAGGATTTTTCAACACTTCAGGGGAAAACATGTTGACATCTAAAGACGGTATCTTTGCAGCAGGAACAGCGATGGGGCCTATGAGTATTGCCGAAACCATTGCAAATGCAGGTAACACAGCCTGGCAGACATTGAAGTATCTTAATGCATAAATCAAAAGGTTAATCGTTTTGGCAGGTAAAACACTCATATTTGGTAATGGAACTTGTGCACGGCATATTGCGCAACAACTGACTGCCAGGGGAATAGAAATTACCATTGCTACGCAAAAGAAAAGCCCTGATTTTAAGCTATCTTCTGCTTTTCAAGGAAAGAAGGGAAAAACGGCTGAAGTGTTGACAGGTGCAAATCTGGTTTCATGTAGCGGATCTGCTGGAAACTTCAACCTTTTATTTAATGATAATGGTAAAAGAATTTCAAGGACTGCGGCAACGATTATCATAGCAGAAAAGGAAGCAAGAAAATCTGATTTTTCGCTTTACAGTGTTACCCCATCTTCAAACGTCATATCCCTTTCTGACCTCGCCCAATCTTTGACTAATAACCAGACAGCAAAAAAAAGGTTTTCAAAGGTAAAAAAAACAGTTTTCCTTACAGGGCTTTTTAAAGAGAGTAATCCTGTTATAACCAAAGAGATAATGGAAGCATGCCTTAAGCTGCAATCTGACTTTGGGATTCAAACATATATTATGGTAAAGAATCTAAAGGTTGCTTCCGGCAGGAACGAGGTCTTGTTTCGTGAAACGAAAAAAAACGGCGTGGTTTACATAAAATTTACTGATACAATGCCCGACATCCATCAAGATAAAAATGGATTTCTTTGTATCGAGTTTGTTGATGAAATAACAGTGCAAAAATTCAGGCTTTCTCCGGATATGATTGTTGTTGATGAAACGATTAACCCTTCAGATTACCTGGCTGATCTGGCAAGAATATTAAGACTTGATACTGATCTAAATGGTTTTATGCAGGCAGATAACGTTCACCGTTTGAGTGTCTTTTCAAACAGGAGAGGGATAATAGTTGCCGGCAGCTCAAGAGACATTCAATCCACCGTTGATCAGATGATAGATGCTTCAAATGCGGCCATTGCAGCGATAAGACCTGAAAAAAGCGATGCGGCTGATTGTAACACAGCGGAGATTAAAAGTGGCCTGTGTGTGCGATGTCTGACCTGTTATCGAATTTGTCCATACAGAGCTGTTTTGCTGAACACCGGGCTTTTAGTCGATTCTTTGGTATGCGAAGGATGCGGAATATGCGTTGCCCACTGCCCACGAGGGGCAATAACGTTTAATGAGCAAAACCCTTTTATTTTTTCAGAAGAGAAATTAAAAACAGGCGATATTAAAAAAGATGAGAAATTTCTTCCGTTTATTCTTGCCTTTTGCTGCAGCCGCTCAGCTGTCGAGGCCGGAGAACTCGCATCATGTATGGGGTGGCGTCTTCCAAGAAATTTACAAATAATTGAAGTCCCTTGTGCCGGGAGTGTATCTTATGAGCATATCTTTACTGCTTTTAAGAAAGGCGCAGACGGTGTTTTGCTGTTGACCTGCCATGAAGGAAACTGCCATAGTGAACGTGGGAATATTTATGCAAAAGGTGAAGTTAAGAAGATAACAGATATTTTATCACAGGCAGGCTTTGAAAAAGAAAGGCTTGTTTTAAAAAGTCTTGCTTCCAATATGGGAATGGAATTTGCGAAAATGGTTAACAGTTTTGAAAAAAAGATTGTTGAACTCGGTCCAAGCAGGCTTTCAATTTAATCCACAAACAACCTGAATGTTTTTTAAGTTCTGTTTTAATGAAGTCAATTAAAGGATAGTATTATGCCGGAAACAGGCGAAATCATCGATTTGGATCAACTTGACCACTTCCGATTCAGATCCTGGCCGTTTTCACATGACTTTTGTATTACATGCGGGCTTTGCGCTGGCTCATGTCCTGCATCAGGCATAGACGGGGTTGATCCTCGGATGCTTATGAGAATGGTATCACTCGGCCTTGAAGATGAACTGGTGGAAGCCAGGTGGCCATGGATTTGTACAATGTGCGGAAAGTGCGAACATGTCTGCCCCATGGAAATCAGCATTGCCGATGTGGTAAGAAAAATTAGATCCTTGAGGAAAAAGGAAAAAGTGCCGGGGGTTCTTTACAAAGGCCTTGAAGCTGCTTTGGATACGGGCAACAACCTGCGGTTGCCAAAGGAAGATTTTATTTTTATTATCGAAGATGTAGCGGAAGAGATAGCCGAAGAACCCGGCTTTGAAAAATTTAAGGCTCCCATCGACAAAAAGGGTGCAAATATTCTGACAACTATCCATAACAAACTTGTAAATACGCATACCGAGGATCTCAAGCATTGGTGGAAAATCTTTCATGCGGCGAATGAGGACTGGACAGTCACCTCAGAAAACTGGGAAGGAACATCATGGGGATACTTTACAGGGGATGATGATGCCATGAAGATCATGGCAGGACGCATTGTAGAGCAGATGGAAGACCTTAAAATAAAAAATCTTCTCTGGCCTGAATGAGGCCATGCATATCTTGCGACCAGGTCTGGTCTTGAAAAACATTATCCGGAGGCATTGGAAAAATTTGGTTTTATTACGGTGTTCGATCTTCTAATAAAGTATATTAAGGAAGGTCGAATCAAAATCGACAAATCACGGTTTGACGTGCTGGCTGCCTATCATGATCCCTGCAACTATGGTCGAAAGGCTGAAAAGCTGTTCGGGCATGGTTTTTTTGACGAACCAAGATGGATACTCGATCAGTGTATTAAGAACTGGAAAGAACTTTATCCTGAAAAAATGGATCAGTTTTGTTGTGGCGGCGGAGGTGGCACTCTGACAACCGGATATAACCAGGAACGTATTTACTACGGCAGAAAAAAGATTGAACAGATTAAAGCGACAGGAGCGAAAATGTTGGTGGTTCCCTGCCATAGCTGCCACGGCCAGTTTAATAGTCTTAAAGAAGAATATGATATGAAAGATCTTGAGGTAAAGTATCTATGGGAGCTTGTGGCAGACTCTTTGATAATATAATGGAAAATGTACCAGCAATCTTAAAACGTCTCTTAAAATCCCTTATAATCGGTACACCGTGGGCTTGTCGTCCAAGTCGACATCAATGCCAATGGTATCATCGGTTTTAAATCCCAGCCGTTTGAATTCCTTTATGGTCTCTTCATGCCGGTCCGAATGCCAATAAACAGACCAAATGGGGTTGCGTACTGTATCGATGCCATAGGCATCGTGGCTGCACAAGTTGATCCTGACCCTATCCTTGGAAATTAGCGTGTCGGCTTCTGATAAAAATATGTCGATTTGATACAGATTGTTGTGCAGCGCCTTGGAAAGTTTGGCTTGACGCTCGGGCATTTCATCGAGATAGTGGTTGGCAACCTGGTAAAGCTCGTCTGGGTTTTGAATAGCCAGGTCGAGGACAGCAAAGCGTTGATGGCGCAAGGCAAAGGTTTTGAAATCGGCTTCAAAGGCCTTGATCGTTTCAATAATATGCTCAATTTTTGGTTTAGGTCCGCGGCATTCATGGACAAGATCTTCGCATTGACTGATAATATCGATGTAAAATGTTTTATTGTCCATCACATAAACAGATCGTTCGCGGTAGTTGCGGCGTTTTCGAATCCGTCGGACACCGTCCAGCAGAATAGATCTTTCGCTTTCCTTTTGTTCCAGGATTTCAATATTTGAGATGTCTTTGGCTTGAACCACATGAATTTCACCGTGGCTGGAAATGATATATTCGATTTCGCAGCGAAATCCAAGATGGTTTTGGATATCCTGGGACAACTGAAGCAACCGCCTGTCATGGGGAGTCTTGGTGATATAGGGTTCGCTTTGGACTTTATGAATCCGGTCCCGGCAGTAGCCAAATTCCCAATAGTCACCGATCATTTTAGCCATAACGCTTGACCCATTGACAAAGGGCATAACGATTACCCCCATTTCATTCAAATCGATAGTCGGGGCGTGATTGAATTGCTGCTGCCGTTCAATGGCCAGGCGTTTGGTCGTTTTGGCCAGTCTTATAATCCGGTTGCGGGCGTATTTGATTCCGTCGACATCGGCATAGGTCTCTATGGAGTCAAAGGTGCCCCCCTTGAAAAGGTATTCTTGCGGATGCGCACTGCGGGCAATGACCTTATAGCTTTCTTTATGATGGTCTAAAAACGCAGCCAATTCAGCGAAATTTTCACTGTTAAATCTTTCTGCCGAGAGAAAAATGAAATCGGGAACATCAAAGTCGCCCTCTTTCAACCGTTTGAGAAGTTTTGCTTTTGCCGGAATATGAAGTGCCATAATTTGTCTCTTTTAAACATGTTCATGGATAATCAATGAGATATTTCTTCTTGACTTTTTATTGCCCAAACATTATCAATAAAAAACCGACCGGTCATTCGGTTGGTATCTTTTATAAAAGGTAACACATGTCAAAAAGAAATGCAATACTTGTTGCGGCAGCCAGCCTTTTTTCTACAAACGGCTTCAAAGGCACTTCCATGGCCGAGTTGTCCCGACTTACCGGCGCAGCCGGTGGAACGATTTTTCATCATTTCAAAAACAAAGAAGATTTGTTTCTCAATATTTTGGAAAATTTGAAAAAGGTAATATTGGCTAAATTCGAGAGTCACCTTGAGACCAGTCACTACAATAACGGTTTGGCAATGGTGGAAGGTGTTGTTGCTTTTTATTTGCAACTGTCCGAAGACATGGGGGATCAATTTTTATTGCTGCACCGCCATTACCCTTATCAAATGGCGGTAACCAATCCTGTATGTCAACAGCACCTCGAAGCCATTTTCGATTGTCTGCTGGATATTTTTGAAAAGGGAATTATTGCCGGCCAGAAAGACGGAACGGTAAAATCCATGCCACCGCGCCAAACGGCAATGGTTTTATTTGCCATGGCAGACGGCATTGTCCGCTTGAACACCTATCATTTATACAATGCCGGCTCTTTGTACAATGATTTAATGACCGCTTGCCGCAAGATTCTGACAACCGGAAAAGTGATCAGATGATGTCAGGGAAATGGACCCTATTGTTTCAATTTTAAGAAAATAGTAAGGCGCTGAATCAGGAGGATATAAAGGTGGTCAGATTATTTGGAAAAAAAAATAAAGAGAAGATACGGAAGCGATCTGCAAAAACGGATCACTGTCAAGAGGCGAGCGCAAATGCTAAAGAAGGTCAAAAAGAGTATACCGATGAAGCAATTACAGACGAGACGACAGTTAGAGCGGCCAGGAGACTTTTGGTTGTTGGGAGAGAAAGTGTGTTTTCGAAAGAAATCATCGATTATGCTATAGAGATGGCTGAAAGACTGTCTTATGAGATTATTGCGTTAAATACGGCGCCGCTGTCTTGCGATACTTTTAAATTATTTACCTCATCTCGGAATAGGATTTGCGAAGATTTCGAAGAGCTATCCAGAAAGAATATCAACGCGTTTCAGGAAACGGCCGAAAAAAAAGGCATCCCATTTCGCCATGTCGTTAAATTCAGTGACTCTTACGAAGTCCTTAAAGAAATTAAAGTTGAAATCGGGGAATTTGACTTAGTTGTTTCAGAAATGGAGGAAGGGGAAAATGCCTCTGGAACAGAAACTGGTGAAAAGGCAAAGCGTGAAATCTCTGTTTACTCGATCATGTAATCTTAAACATTACTTTTTTATTATTTGCTCTCAAAGGAGGTCTTCGTGGGCACACAATTTTACCTTGGGATTGGACTGATAGTGTTCGCATTTTTTTTATGTTTTTGGTTCAGAAAGGAAAATAGAAGAAAATAAGTAAGGACCGACAAGGAAGTTTTTTAGCGGTTGGAGGAAAGGAGGACTTAAAGTGACAGCGGAGATGATCTTGACCATGATCGTATTGATTTTTGTGATCGTGCTTTTTGTTTCCGAGTGGGTTCGGGTAGATGTAGTCGGGATTATAATGATGGTTCTGCTTCCGCTAATCGGTCTCATTTCTCCGAAAGAAGCCTTTGTAGGTTTAAGTAGCAATGCGGTCTGTTCAATTATTGCCGTTATCATCATTGGCGCTGGCCTGGATAAAACAGGGGTGATGAACCAGGTGGCAGTTCCTATTATAAGGATTGCCGGTAATAGCGAAAAAAAAATCATTGCTCTGATATCCGGGACAGTGGGGCTGATTTCCAGCATGTTGCAGAATATCGGAGCGGCGGCCCTTTTTTTACCTGCGACTCAGCGGATAAGCAAACGGCTGGGGATTCCGGTTTCCAGAATACTGATGCCGATGGGGTTCTGTGCAATCATTGGTGGCACGATTACGCTGGTGGGCGCCAGTCCCACTATTTTGTTAAATGATTTAATGGTGCTGGGAGGGGAAAAACTAAAACCTTTTGGGTTGTTTACACAGACGCCCATCGGAATTTGTCTGCTTGCGAGCGCCATTATTTATTTTCTGTTGTTCGGCAGGTTTGTTTTACCGGCTGCCAGCGGTGAAGCAGATAAAGGTGTCACGGCTTCGTTAATGGAAGAATATCGATGGCTGGAAAGTACTTATGAACTGCACATCCCCGCAGATTTTAATGGCCCCCGCACATTGCAGGAGTTGGGTATCAGACCCAAATTTCTGGTAACCGTTGTCGCCATTAATTTATCAAGACGGAAGGAAAAGATTTTTGTACCCCGAAGCAGCGATGAAATAAGCGCCGGCGATGACATTGCTGTCGTTGGAAGAGATTTAAACATTCATAAACTTGCCGATGAATTTGGCTGGCAGATAAAAGACGGCCTGGATGTGTTTTCAGAGAGCCTGTCGCGGACCAATTCGGGAATGGCGGAAACAATTGTCTCGCCGCGCTCGGAGTTAATCGGAAAAACCATGAGTGAAGCAAAGTTCAAAGAGCTTTACGGGGTCAACCCTGTATTACTCCATAAGGAGGAACGTTTGTATTCCGGTGGATTAACTCGTATTCGATTGCAATTGGGAGATACACTTCTACTTCAAGGGCCATGGGAGCGGTTTCACATTTTAAAAAATCGGCCCCAGCCACGACCCCTGACGTTCACTACTCCGCTGGAGGGGGAAATCATGCGGCCCCAAAAAGCTGCTTTTGCCGTTACGTGGCTGGCGATTGCGCTGGTACAAATTATATTTTTCAAAATTCAGCTTTCGGTAGCGTTGATGTCAGGGGCGTTAGGGATGATTATCACCGGTGTACTTTCCATAGATGAAGCCTATCAGGCGGTGGACTGGATGACTGTTTTTCTTCTGGCAGGCCTTATTCCACTTGGAATTGCTTTTGAAAAAACCGGAACAGCCGCATTTATCGCCCATCAGATGTTAGGCTTGCTTGGAAATCCATCCCCGATCGTCCTTCTTGCAGCGGTGGGTATCATGACATCTTTTTTTACACTTGTTATTTCCAACGTGGGGGCAGCAGTTTTGCTGGTTCCACTTTGCATGAACATGGTGCTCATTGCCGGCGGAGATCCCCGCATGGCAGCGCTCGTGGTCGGTTTATCAGCTTCCAATACATTTGTTTTGCCGACCCACCAGGTAAATGCTCTCGTGATGAGACCCGGCGCATATCGCTCGGTTGATTATGCTAAAGCTGGTATTTTCATGACGGCAATTTTTCTGACGGTGGAACTTACGGTCTTGTATTTTTTTTACGGGATACAATAAATTTTCGCGATTTTAACGGAGTATTCGATCGAATTTTATCCAGAACCATGTGAAGCTTGTCTTCTATGGACGTATCAAGTAAACCGGTAAAGGAGAGTGAGAGGAGATGAAAAACATCAAGGTGTTGTTTGTCGATGACGAGGAAGAATTTGTGCAGTTGCTTGCCGAGCGGGCTAGAATGCGAGAACTGGGATCGGAGATTGCGCTTGATGGCAGCGAAGCCTTGGCAAAGCTGGGAGAAAAACTGCCAGATGTCATGATTTTAGATTTACAGTTGCCGGGCATCGATGGATTAACCGTTCTTGAACAAGTCAAAAAAAAATATCCTGACGTTAAGGTGATCATGCTTACTGCCCAAGGGACTCCTGAAAAAGAAAAGAAAGTCCGGGATCTGGGAGCATTTGACTACCTGGAAAAACCTGTTGGATTTGATAAAATCCAACAAACTATTGAAAAAGCATATCGATACAAGCAAAAACTTGGAAAACCGTGAGAGCCGCAACTTTTATCGAAATTTTAAATATGAGCCAATTTACCCATCCATGAAAGAGGCGATCAGCGGGATCCGTGAAAGCACCCATAAAAGCGGCAGCGAGGAAAATTGCCCCTTAACTACCGTTTGCGCCATACATGGCCCGGCGGGGATAAAAGGAAATCCGTCATGTCTGTTATAACTGTATTTAGTGGAATTTTTTGTGGTGAGCAAGAGGTCATCACGGATGTTATTGCCAGTACCGGATACCGATCAATTACAGATAGTGATATTCTTTTAAGGGCTGAAAAAGCTTCCGGAGTGTCAGAAGACAAACTTAGACGCGCCTTTTCATCCAAAACATCCGTGTTTAACAAATTTACCCAGGAAAAAGAATGTTCCATCGCTTATCTGAGACTCACTGTGGCCGAACTTTTAGCAGAAGACAACCTTGTCATTTGCGGATTTTCAGGATTGCTCATCCCCCAGGATATCAATCATGTTATTCGGATATGCCTTATTGCCGAGATGAAATATCGTATCCTGCAAGCCGTTGAAAAAGAAGGATTGTCTGAAAAAGATGCAAAAAAAACCATTCGCCTGGCCGATGGCGATCGGTCCGCCTGGACAAGTACATTGTTCGCCCAAAGTGATCCATGGGAAGATTCCCTTTATGATATCGTCATCCCCATGAGTAAAATGGATATTGCAAAAGCAGGGGTACTAATAGAAGAAAATATGTTAAAAGCCATCGTTCAACCCACGGCTGAATCCAAAAAGGCGGTGAATAATTTCCTGCTTGCAGCTAAGGTTGAAGTGGCGTTGGCTGAACAAGGACATATTATAAGTGCCAGTGCAATAGAAGGGGCAGTGACATTAAAGATCAACAAACATGTATTAATGCTCAGCCGACTCGAGGAGGAATTAAAATCTCTGACTGAAAAAGTGCCCGGGGTTGTTTCGGTGCAGACGCAGGTGGACAAAGACTATCATCAGTCCAATATCTATCGCAAACATAACTTTGAGGTTCCGTCCAGGGTTTTACTGGTTGACGATGAACGCGAATTTGTGCAAACGCTTTCAGAGCGACTGCAGCTTCGCGACATGGGCTCAGTGGTGGCCTATGACGGTGAGTCGGCACTAAGCCTGGTTGAACATGACGAGCCGGAAGTGATGATTATCGATTTAAAAATGCCCGGAATTGACGGGCTGGAGATATTGAAAAAGGTTAAGGCCACGCAATCTCAAATCGAGGTGATTGTTCTTACCGGACACGGATGTGAGGCGGATCGGAAACAATGCATGGACCTTGGTGCGTTTGCTTATATGCAAAAGCCGGTGGATATCAACCTGCTCAGTGAGACGTTAAAAAAAGCCCATGAAAAAATTAAGCAAAATCTGAAAAAAAAATAATGAATTAGACTATAAATTTGGATAGATTCGCTTATGTCGCTAATAAAAAAAATAAAGCCCAAATTCTGGGATTATCATGATGATGCTGCAGGGCACCACTGGTATGGGTTTAATTTTAGACGCAATTGGAAGCTGATTGTGGCCCTTACTTCAGTTGTAGCGTTGACCCCCTTGATTATCATGACCATAATCGATTATCGCCTATATCGAAGTGCCATTGAAGCCGAGATGCTCGCCAATACCACTAGAATGGTATCGAATACCTGGCGGACGGTATCTTTTTTCTTGGCCCAGCGGAAGTCCGCTCTCGAATTTGTCCTTCAGGACAACTCTTATCAAGACATGAAAGCACCGGGGCGGCTGGCCACTATTTTAAAAAACCTGCAAAGCGGTGTCGGTGGTTTTACTGATATCGGGCTGGTTAATGCGGATGGCACTATGGAAGCTTATAGCGGACCCTATCAGCTTTACGGTGCCAACCTTTGCAGTAAGAAGTGTTTTCGGCGGGTTTTAAAAAATGGAACCTATATCAGTGATGTAGCCGGCGATCGGGGTGTTGAACAGCGGATTGTGGTTGCCCTCAAACATGATTTGCCCGATGATACTTTTTTCGTCCTTCGTGCGGCCCTTGAGGCCGGACTGTTGCATCAATTGCTGTCCCAGCTTGATATCGGCCCCAACGATGATGCCTTTATCATTAATGAAAAAGGCATCCTGCAAACGCCGTCCCGCCACCATGGCGATTTGTATGACAAAATCGATTTGCCGGTACCGGGGCATTCGTCCGAAGCCAAAGTAATTGAGGCCGATGACGCATCGCCCAATCCGCTTCTGATCGGATATGCTTATATTCCAGGTACCTCTTTGATTCTGATAATTATTAGAGAGAAAGCAGAATTCATGGAACTTTGGCGGCGCCCCAGATTAAAACTCATCGGTTTTCTGATTTTGAGCATCACCATTATTCTGTTTGCCATATTGGGTACTGCGACTTTATTGGTCCATAGCATTCATGTGCCGATCAGAAACGAGTGGCGGCCCTGCATCAGGTGGAATACACCAATAAACTGGCCTCTCTTGGGCGGCTTTCTTCGGGTGTGGCCCATGAGATCAATAATCCTTTGGCGATAATCAATCAAAAGGTCGGATTGATAAAGGACTTATTCTCTTTTAAAAAAGAATATGTGGGAGATGAAAAACTGATGGTCCTTATCGACGAAGTGCTTGCATCGATTCAGCGGTGCGGCTCCATTACCCGGCGGCTGTTAAACTTTTCCCGCCATATGGAATCTAAGATTGAGCCGATCGATTTGAAGGAAATGATTAATGAAGTCCTTGCGTTTTTAGAAAAAGAAGCCGAGCGGCGCCGCGTGGATATTTCAGTTGATCATGTTGATAACATACCTGAGTTTGAAAGCGATCGCGGCAGCCTGCAACAGATATTTTTAAATCTTATAAACAATGCTTTTGCTGCCATGGAAGACGGAGGACATCTGGAGATCACTGTTGAACGGCAAGGCGAAGATACGGTTTGTGTCGCTGTTGCCGACAACGGGTGTGGCATTTCGGCCGAGGACATCCGGCGGGTTTTTGAACCATTCTTTTCCACACGGGGTGACAAGGGCGGCACCGGGCTTGGCCTTTCAATCACTTATGGTCTTGTGAAAGAAATCGGTGGGGACATTCAAGTGGACAGTAAGGTCGGCAAGGGTACCCGGTTTTCAGTATTGCTACCCGTGCAAAATGAACAAAGCGATGATGTCGATTTGGCCAAAACTTAAGCGGGAGTTTAAATCCAATTTGAGAATAATGGCTTTAAGGAGAAATTATGTCAGGAGAAGAAAGCTTGCTTGCCAAAACAGGTCTGCAATTTTTCGGTCGTATGTCGGCTTCCGTTACCCATGAAATAAAAAACGCATTGGCCATAATTAATGAAAACGCTGGTCTTTTGGAAGATATCGTTCTTATGGCTGAAAAAGGCCTGGACGTTTCACCTGAGCGTATGCAACGCCTGGCGCGGACCGTTGACGCACAGGTGGGACGGGCCGATGACGTGGTTAAAATGATGAACCATTTTTCCCATAGTATTGATCATTTTGTTGGGCCGGTCGATCTAATGCAAGTTGCCACAGATGTCTGTGACCTTTTTGACCGGCTGCTTCAAATGCGGGGGGTAAAACTTGAGACTATTGCACCACCCGCCCAGGTAGTCGTCACGGCCAGCCGGTTTTACCTGCAAAACCTTTTGTGGTGTTGTCTGGATTGGACTACCCGCATTCGGTCAGAAAAGAGGACCATCAGCCTGGCACCGGAAAAAATGGATAACCGAGCACGGATTCGAATCGCTAATTTGGCCGATTTGGATCAAGCCACTTTCGATCTGTTCCCATCACCTCAGGAAGATGTCTTGTTGGCAGCCCTTGGCGCCAGACTTGATTTTTCCGTTGGAAACGGAGAGATCATTATTTCATTTGAGTGCGAGCCCTAAGGCGCAATCTATTTATAACTTTGATGAAAACGTACGATATAAGCAAAGGAGAAAAAAATGTCTGAAAAAGTATTGCTGGTAGATGATGAAAAAGAATTTCTGGAAATTATGTCCGAAAGGATGAAGGCTCGCGATATTGACGTCACCTCAGCCACATCGGCTCAGCAGGCTCTGGAAATTATCGAAAAAGAGGCTTTTGATGCCATTATTCTGGATTTTCAGATGCCCGGAATGGATGGCATGGAAGCTTTAAAGGCTATAAAGGCCAGAAAACCGGAATCGCAGATTATTCTGCTTACCGGCTATGCCACGGTTCAAAAAGGCGTTGAGGCAATGAAGGTCGGTGCGACGGACTTTATTGAAAAACCAGCTGATTTGGAAGTTTTGGCCGAAAAGATCAAGAATGCCAAGGCAGAAAAAATGCTGATTGTGGAAAAGCAAACCGAAGACAAAATGAAAAATATACTAAAAAGATACGGCTTTTAGGCGATTTTGGTTTCCCCAAAAGAATCATGTCGCCATAGTCATTCCGAATTTCAATTTCCTGATTATGACGGGGACACGCTTCATGAGGGTAGGTGTGGCATAGAAGCTATTTGAAACAGTGTGTCAAAGCTGTTACCCATTAAGAATAGTAAAATAGTAAATAGCAACAACTCGTTTAATGGATGAGTGGGTAAAGCGTCTTTTCATTAATCAACCTTCAATCAGGCAGGATTATCTTCGTCCGCAATCAATTGAACCGAGTCTTCCATGGGTATTTCCTGAACTTTTGTAAGCTTGCGTTCAATGGCCCGGGTTCTCACTTCCGCCTGGTCTATTGTGTTGGAAGCTTCTTTGAGTTTCTTTTTCGTTTTTTCCAGAACATCACCGAATTTACCGAATTCGGTTTTTACTACGCCGAGTAATTCCCATACTTCGCTTGAACGCTTTTCTATGGCCAATGTCCTGAACCCCATATGAAGGCTGTTGAGCAGCGCGGCCAACGTAGTCGGTCCGGTAACAACAATACGAAATTCACGCTGGAGCATATCGCACAAACCCGGCCGACGCAGAACCTCTGCATACAATCCTTCAACAGGCAGAAACATGATACCGAAATCAGTAGTGTTGGGGGGATCAATATACTTATCCCTGATTTGTTTCGCTTCGGCCTTTATGCGCATTTCAAGACTTTTTACCGCTTTTTCGGCCAGTTCCTTGTCCGCATTCTCCTGTGCATCAATCAGACGCTGGTAGTCTTCCTGGGGGAATTTGGAATCTATCGGCATCCAGACGACTCTTTCCTTATCTGAATCCGGCCCGGGAAGTTTTATGGCAAACTCGACTCTTTCATTGCTGTTCTTCCTGGTAGCTACGTTCACTTCATACTGATCCTGGGTTAATATCTGTTCCAGAATATTGCCCAGTTGGATTTCGCCCCAGGTACCTCTGGTTTTCACATTGGTTAGCACTTTCTTTAAGTCACCCACACCGGTGGCAAGGGTACGCATTTCTCCCAACCCTTTGTAAACCTGTTCTAGGCGTTCACTGACCTGTTTAAAAGATTCACCCAGACGTTTTTCCAGGGTAGATTGCAGTTTTTCATCAACCGTGGCGCGCATTTGCTCCAGCTTTTTATTGTTGTCTTTCTGCAATGCACGAAGTTGATTTTCCATGCTCAGGCGCATGGCCTCTAATTTATCCTCATTTAATTTGGTCATATCCCCAAGCTGTTTGGAAAAAGAATCGAGCTGGCCTTTTTGCATGCCGGCGTTTTCCGTGACACGTTTTAGTAAAGAATCAGAGAAATCCTTTAAAGATTTTCCCAGTTCTTCACGGGCATTTTTAGCGCTGGCTGATGTTTCTTCTCTGTTTCTGGAAATTTCATCTTTTATAATATGTTCGGTTTGCTGATGTCTGTTTTCCAGAGATAGCAAACTGTCTTTCAGTTTAGTGAGAGTTTCATCCGGTTTGCGTCTTATTAAAATAACAAGAAGGATAAGTAACCAAATGGAAATCAAACCGGTAAGAATTAATGCTATTTCATTCATTGTATAGTCCATTTTTGTTAAGATCCTTCTGAATTATTAAATTCATCAAACATTATAGGGCACAAATTTACTGCGGTGATATTTAGTGCCCTTTGATTGTGAAAAACTATAGAAAATGGCATCGTTGGAGTCAAGGATAAATCCTTGGCATAATCTGCTGCTTTTGTTCCGATATTTGCATTGCCTGGGAACTTGTTCTTGATATTAACAACTGGATAAGGTAATTGTTTTTCATTCAGGCAGCTTATTAAGATGAGGAGCCGGGGAATTTTTCGATCTCTGCTCCGTTCGTCTGGGGTATTGCCTATTCGCCGTACAAGCCTTAACAATGATATTGATGAAATGACATACGGCAGCTATCTCGCTGTGATTAGATTTGAGATAGCCCCAGTAGACTGAATTCCACGACGGCGTTTATCGTCTCTGCCTGTATGAGCTTAGTGCAGAAGATAGGGGGCATGTACGGAGGACTATAATCATTTGTTAAGGCTTGTACGGCGAATAGGCAATACCCCAGACGAACCGCTGACAATTATACGGTTCTCCCAAAAAGCCTTTGAGAAGAAACTCCCCGATCCCTCAATTAGTTTGAACATTATAATTATCCAAGGAGATAACGATGCAAAAACCGGGATATTGGGCGGATAATTATATTCGCAATAGACATTCGGCCTTAGATGCGATTAAGCTAATAAAACCCGGCAAAAGGGTCTTCATCGGTTCCTCCTGCGGAGAACCGCAACATCTTGTCAGGACGCTTTCTGAAGCTTTCAGTCGTTTGACTGATATTGAAATCGTACGTTTGCTTGCCCTGGAAAGTACGCCATTGACCCTGATTGCGAATAAAACAAAGGACCATGCATTAAATATTAGGTCTTTTTACCTGGGTTCTGCCAAGCCAAAAGGGCTGGCAAGAAACATGCGCTTTATTACTCCGATGAACCTTTCTGCTATCCCCCGTCTCTTCAGGAGCAGAAGACTTCCTATCAATGTAGCCTTGATTCAGGTGTCGGCACCTGATGATTTTGGATGGATGAGTCTTGGTATTTCTGTGGATATCACTCTGGCAGCGGCGATGTCTGCAGATCTCGTTATCGCTCAGGTTAATTCGAAAATGCCAAGGGTCCTGGGTCAGAGCTTTATCCATGTAAATGACGTGGATGTTTTTGTCGAATATGAGGAAGACCTGCTTACAAGAGGTGAAGCTCCTGAACTGGAGTCTGCAAATACGATCGGCAAAATCATCGCAAGGTTGATTGAAGATGGTTCTACAATCCAGATAGGTCTTGGAACGACTCACCAGGCGGTCCTTACAGCTTTGGCAGAAAAGAATGATCTGGGCATACATTCACAGTATCTTACAGACGACATCATGCATCTGGTATCCAGAGGTGTTGTAACAAACCGTAAAAAAGGTTTTAATGAAGGAAAGCTGGTGGCAAGCAGCGCCATCGGCACACAGGCTCTCTATGAATTTATGCATGACAATCCGGCTCTTGACTTTCATCCTTCGGATTATGTGAATGATCCGGGAATTATTTCCCGCCACAGCAGGATGATCTCAATGAACGTGGCGCTGGCTATGGACCTGACCGGGCAAGTGGCTGCAGATGCTTTGCCGCATAACCATTTTTCCGGAGTGACCGGCATGCTCGACTTTGTTAGAGGAGCCGCCCGGGCTAAGGGAGGCAAATCGGTTATTTTGCTCATATCAACTTCAAGAGACGGTAAGAAAAGCCGTATTGTTCCTATGCTCGATACAGCGGTTGTTGTTCCAAGAGGTGATGCCCATTATGTGGTCACGGAATTCGGAGCAGTAAATCTCTTCGGGAAAAGTCTCCAGGAAAGGGCGATGGCCATGATAAGTATTGCCCACCCTGACTTTCGTAATGAGCTTTTTTATGAGGCAAAAAAAATAGGGCTGATCAGTGATACACGAACTTTAAAGGAATCGATTAAACAAGGTGTTTATCCGTTTCAGCTTGAAGAGAATATAAAGATTGATGGGGAAGAGATAACCATCCGTCCAGCAAAACCGGTGGATGAAAGAAGAATTCAGGAGCACTTTTACAGTTTGGATAGAAATGATGTCGTTTCAAGATTTTTTCATGAAAAAGCCAGTTTTGTGCGTGACGAAGCGGAAGGTGTTTCTCAAATAGATTATATCAAAGACCTGACTATTGTGGCGGTTGTCGGGGAGTTTGGGTTCGGACGGGTCGTGGGTATTGGGGAATACCTTCTGAATCCGGAAAATAACATCGCCGAAGTTGCCTTTTCAATCAGTAAAGAATTCCAGAGCAAAGGACTCGGCAAGATCCTGCTGAAAAAACTTTGTATGGCTGCGCGGGAAAACGGAATTGCCGGCCTGGTCGCTTACACCTCTCCCGGAAACAAGGGCATGATAAAGCTTTTTAATACCTTGCCTTTTAAAACAAGGACCTTTTTTGATGGAGACATGCTTTCGTTGACATGCCGTTTTGACGAGGTGGAATCTTGATGGTGTCGCTAAAAGACTCATCTACGCGAAGAGTCGGGGCCTATAGGCTATTTCCCGGACGAACGGGGCCAAGATTGAAAAACTTCCCGACATCTCATCTGCCTCTTTGGTTCGGTTTTTCGGGAACCCAACATACTTGTAAACATAGTCCGTCCCTGAAAACCGCTACTCCTTTTTATCCTGTTTATCACGCTGATTTTTAGTGGGGGGATATGAACCGTTGAAAGACGCCATCCTGCGGTGCTTAAAAAATTTTTACAATCCTGCCAGTCTTGCTATATTCGACTTTACGAATTCATCAATATTGAATTTCATTTAGTTTTAAAACGATATTTAATTAAGCACACCTATTGACAAATCAAAGCTGCCAATATATGTAATCCCTTTGGTAAAATACAGGACAGACAGGTTTATAAGTCTGGTTCTTTAAACCTATCATTTTTAGGAAAATAACCTTTCAGCATTTCCATATTCCCTGTTCATTTATAAAAATAATTCTACCGACGTAGATTTTAATAAAAAAATGGTTTAACGAAAGGGGGGAGTGAATCTAGTTTAAAATCAGGGCATCATGTTTTTGCCCATTTGACGTTAACAGTGAGAATTGAAGTGAAGAAAGCTTTAATCGATAATTTTTCCATCTAAAGGAGGTTACATTGGGCTTTGAATTTTACAAAGAATCTTATACCGGCAGTATAAAGGAAATTTCCATAGGAGACGGTGCTAAAGCGGTCACTGTCGGCGGTGAGACATGCTATCCTTTTTATCAGTTCGAAGGTAAAATGCCCAACAAGCCCAGAATTGCAATGGAAATCTGGGACATGGAGCCTGAGGACTGGGCGGATTCCGCTCTCAGTCACTTTAAGGATGTCGTTTCAGATCCTGTGGCATGGGCCAAAAAATGTGTGGATGAGTTTGGAGCTGAGATGATTGTTTTGCAGCTTAAAAGTATCGATCCAAACGGTGCGGATGCAAGTCCTGAAGAGGCGGCGGCAACCGTGAAAAAAGTCAGTGAGGCCATTGATGTGCCGCTGATTGTATGGGGCTGTGCCAATGTTCAAAAGGATGAGGATGTTTTAAAAAAGGTGTCTGAAGAATGCCAGAAGGCAAACCTGACCATTGGTCCGGTTGAGGATAAAAACCACAAGGGGATTGGGGCTGCTGCAATGGGGTATGGTCATACTATTATTTCATCATCACCCATCGATGTGAACCTCGCCAAACAGGTGAATATTCTTCTTGAGAACCTGGGAGTGTCCATGGATACAATAATTGTTGATCCGACCACAGGCGGTCTGGGATACGGGCTGGAATACTCTTACTCGGTTATGGAGCGCTTGAGAATGGCGGCTTTGTCTCAGGGTGATGATAAACTCCAGTTTCCCCTCATTAACAACCTTGGCAACGAAGTCTGGAAGTGCAAGGAAGCCAAACAGACAGTCGAGGAAGCACCGTTACTTGGTGATCCCGAAAGGCGGGGAATCCTTATGGAAGCGGTAGGCGCTGTAAGTTATTTGATGGCCGGATCGGATATTCTTATTATGAGACACCCTGAATCTATACGAATGGTCAAAGCTTTCATCGATCTGGTTTCGGAAGGTGGAGCGGCCAATGATGTTGCTCCCATTAAAAAGGAGCTGGATGACTCTGACATCGACTTTGCAGCCCTTGCACCTGAGCCGGACCTGACGATAGAAGAGGAAAAGGTCAAAAAGGCTCCGCCACCCAAGAAAGAAGCACCTTCGGCTAAAAAGGCGGCACCCAAGAAAGAAGCCACGCCAGTAGAAAAAGCTGCACCTGCTAAGGAAGCCACGCCTGCCAAGAAAGAAGAGCCTAAGGTAGACGAAAAAGCCGAGGCAGAAGCTAAAGCCAAAAAAGATGCAGAGGCCAAAGCCAAAGCCGAAGCAGATGCAGCGGCAAAGGCTGAGGCAGATGCCAAGGCCAAAGAGGAAGCAGAGGCCAGGGCCAAAGCGGATGCTGAAGCCAAAGTAAAGGCGGATGCTGAAGCCAAAGCTAAAGCTGAAGCGGATGCAACAGCAAAAGAGACTGCAAAAAGAGAAACCGAAGAGGAAGAACTGAGGCAAAAACGAGCGGCCGAGCGCGAAAAACATGCCACGCAAAGACCGCCGGCAGAAGAGATTGAAGTACCGGTTACGCCGGCTAAAGAACAAAAAGACCAGTTTGAATTGTTACTGGAAAATTTGAACCGGATTCACCGAAGAATCCCATTATATTAACTCAATTTCATTTTCCGGCAAACGACAGATAGCGACAATCTATCTGTTCCGGAACAAACAATTATGAGGAGGAACCTCTAATGCCAGAAAAAATAGTAAAAGCGCCAAAACTGGCTGATCCAATTAAGGCCAGTATAGATCCTGCAACTCAGGAGATGATTACGCGTTCCCAAGAACTCGGTGTGGAAACCGTATTCGACAGAGCTTTAAAGATGAAACCATGTAACATCGGCATCCAGGGAATTTGCTGTAAAAACTGCGCCATGGGCCCCTGCCGCCTGCCCCTTCCCAAGAGTGGCATCGAAGGCGAAGATACTCGTAAGGGACTGTGTGGTGCCACACCCAACACCATTGCCGCAAGAAACTTTGCCCGAATGGTCGCAGCCGGTGCAGCGTCACATTCCGACCACGGTCGTTGCGTGGCCGAAGTTTTCCTTGCTGCAGCCAGAAAAGAGACCAATGATTATCAAATCAAAGATGTTGCCAAACTTTTGTCCATTGCCCCACATCTGGATGTGGCCACCACCGTAGAGGTGGACGGCGAGGTCAAACAACGGAACATCGATGAAATCGCCGTTGAATTCGGCATCAAAGCTTTAGCCGAGTGGGGCAAACCAGAGGGCGAGCTGACCTATGCCAAACGGGCACCCAAACCCTTGTATGAAAAATGGAAAAAACAGGGTGTGATTCCCCGAAACATCGACCGGGAAATTGTAGAGATCATGCACCGGACTCACATGGGTGTGGATCAGGATTATAAAAACATTGTTAAACAATGTACCCGGGCATCCCTGGCAGACGGATGGGGTGGCTCCATGCTGGCCACCGATCAGCAGGATGTACTTTTCGGCACGCCTTCTCCCCTCCAGAGCGAAGCCAATATAGGGATCATGAAGGAAGATCATGTAAATGTCATCGTTCACGGACATGAACCGGTGCTTTCCGAGATGATCGTGGCAGCCTCTCAGAGCAAAGAGATGCTGGATTACGCCAAAGAAAAGGGTGCCAAGGGCATTCAATTGGGCGGAATCTGCTGTACGGCCAATGAGATTCTTCAGCGCCACGGCGTGCCGCCGGCAGGCAATTTTCTCCAGCAGGAGCTGGTCATCGTTACCGGTGCCTGTGATGCCATGGTCGTCGACGTTCAGTGCGTTTTTCAGAACCTGGCCAATGTGGTCAAGTGTTTCCATACTAAGTTGATCACCACCCATCCCATCGCAAAGATGGAGCAGGATAATGTGATCCATATTGAGTTTGACGAGCACCACGCCATGGAAGATGCCAAGCGTATTTTGAGGCTCGCCATCGACAATTTCCAGAATCGCGGAACAGAGGTGGTGATTCCCAGACACAAGGCCACCCAGATCGCCGGTTTTGGCGTTGAGTCTATTCAATACCATTTGGGCGGAACATTTCGCGGGGACTATTACACATTAAATGACAACATCATTAACGGCAGAATCAGGGGTGGCGCTGGTGTGGTGGGTTGCAACAATGCCCGTTCAATGCATAACAATGAATGTATTACTTTGATCAAGGAACTGATCAAAAATGACGTAATTGTGCTAACCACCGGCTGTAATGCTATCGCCTGTGCCACTCATGGCCTCCTGACTCCGGAAACTGCAGCGGTTTACTGCGGACCGGGTCTTGCTGAAGTATGTGAAACTGTCGGTATCCCTCCGGTATTGCATCTGGGTTCCTGCGTGGACAACAGCCGCATACTCCTGGCTCTAACAGAAATGGTGAAAGCCGGCGGTCTCGGCGATGATATCTGTGATCTGCCGGCAGCGGGAAGTGCACCGGAGTGGATGAGTGAGAAAGCCATCGCCATCGGACAATACTGTGTATCTTCAGGAATTTATACCGTATTTGGCGGTGTCCTTCAGGTCAACGGTGCACCGGTTTTCCAGGATTACCTCTTTAATGAAATGGAAAATCTTTACGGCGGCAAGTGGGATATGTACACCGATCCCATTAAACACGCCCACGCCATTATCGCCCACATCGACAAAAAGCGCAAGGCACTGGGCATCGATAAGGCCAGAGAACGTGTGCTCATGGATATGGCCGATCGCCAGGCACTTGAGGCATAGTCTTAGATACTGGGATAAGGAATTTACGGGTTGTGAATCCTTAAATATTAAATAAAAATCCTCAACCAAGGAGGAATATGAAATGTCAAAATTAGTAGCATTCGCTGCCATTCAGGGCGGCTATAAGGTTGTGTCAACAGCTGAAGGAGAGTACAAAAACGCTCTTGAAACTTTTGATGCGGATTCGAAAATAGAATTTCCCAATACCGGGTATTTTCTGCCGGTTATTTATTCACTGACCGGCATGAAAGTTGAAACACTTGAAGACATAAAGAAACCCCTGGAATTTGCACGTGGCCTTCTTCCGCCTCACGTGAAAGGCAAAAACCACCTGCCATATCTCGGTCCGCTTCTGGATGCAGGGATGGCAGCGATTTTTTCATATGAAATCTTAGAAGCACTGCGTATCCTCAGGGAGCCAGATTTTTACCTGCCCCAGGAAGATCCGGATATAGAGGCCGGCAAAATATGGGTCGGCCCGGCGGATGATACCATTCTGCGTAAAAGAGGGGTAGAATTTGTTGACGGTTCTGCTCCTGGATTTGCTGCAATAGTGGGTGCTGCACCGGATCCGGAGATTGCTAAAATGATTGTGGAAGACTACCAGAAGAGAAGTCTTTACATCTTCTGCGCAGCGCATCATAACGGCACCACGGTCATCGATCAGCTGATCGAAGCAGGGGTGCAGATCGGCTGGAATACAAGGATCGTGCCTTTTGGTCCGGACATCTCTTCGGCTGTTTTTGCCCTGGGTTTTGCCAACAGGGCAGCCATGGCCTTTGGCGGCGTTCAGCCTGGCGATTACAGGAAAATGCTGATTTACAACAAGGACCGCATTTTCGCCTTTGTAAATGCACTGGGTGATATAGGAACCGAATGGGGTGTTGCTGCCGCAGGATGTGTAAACTGGGGTTTTCCGACACTTGCTGACACGGATATTCCGGAGATTCTTCCCACCGGTATCTGTACCTACGAGCATGTTGTGGCCAATGTGCCCCATGATGAGATGTGCCAGAGGTCTGTGGAAATCCGGGGTCTTAAAACCATTATTTCCGACATCGAAATACCGTGTGCCTTCGGTCCTGCATATGAAGGCGAACGTGTCAGGGGTGCAGACCTTTACGCCCAGACAGGTGGAGGCAAGACCCAGTGCACCGAGTTATGCAAGATGGCTGAAATGAACGATATCGAAGACGGCAAAGTGGATGTAATAGGAAAGGACGTCGGGGACCTTAAAGAAGGCGATACCTTTCCTCTTGGAATCTATGTCCAGGTTGCCGGACGCGAAATGCAGACCGATTTCGAACCTATTTTAGAGCGCCAGATTCATCACCTGATAAACTATATCCAGGGAATCATGCATATCGGTCAAAGGGATATTGCATGGGTTCGTATTAGCAAAGCAGGTATTGAAAAAGGCTTTACCTTAAAGGATATCGGTGTGGTTATCCATGCCAAATTCCACCAGGATTTCGGGAATATCTTAGACAAGGTGCAGGTCACCCTTTACACCAAGAAAAAAGATGTGGACGACCTTACCAAACGCGCAAGGGGTGAATACAAACAAAGAGACGAGCGTGTTGAGAAGATGACCGATGAGGATGTAGAGATTTATTACTCCTGCACACTGTGTCAGTCCTTTGCTCCCAATCATGTTTGCACGGTCAGTCCCGAAAGAACCGGACTTTGCGGTGCATACAACTGGATGGACTGCAAGGCCTCCTTTGAAATCAATCCCACCGGCCCGAATCAGCCCATAGAAAAGGGCGAATGTGTCGATCCTGTGCTGGGCCAGTGGAAAGGTGTGAATGAGTTTGTCCAGAAAGCTTCCAGAGGGGCCGTGGATCATTATAATTTCTACTCCATGGTTGTGGATCCGATGACCACCTGCGGATGCTGTGAGTGCATTGCTGCCATGCTGCCATCCTGCAATGGAGTTATGACGGTTGGCAGGGATTATGCAGGAGAAACCCCATGCGGCATGAAATTTACCACCCTGGCAGGTGTGATGGGCGGTGGAGCGCAATCCCCCGGATTTGTCGGCCATTCAAAATACAATATTACCCAGGGCAAGTTCATAACGGGTGATGGCGGACTGGCCCGCATGGTCTGGATGCCCAAGATGCTGAAAGAAGAGCTCAAGGAACGCATAGATAAGCGTGGGAAAGACATAGGTGTTCCGGATCTTTATGACAAGATTGCTGATGAGACAGTGGGAGTTACAGAGGAAGAGATCCTTCCGTGGCTCGAAAAAAAGGGTCACCCTGCTCTTAAAATGGATCCGCTGATTGGATAGTAAATTGGGAAAGTTGCGCGTTGCGTGTGATGGATTTATATAAGCACGCAACACGCAACTAGAAAACCCGCAACACGAGATAAGGAGACTAAAATGGCATTAACCGGTATTCAGATTTTCAAACTCCTGCCGAAAACCAACTGTAAGGAATGCGGCGTTCCCACATGCCTTGCTTTTGCCATGAACCTGGCATCAGGAAAGGCTGAGCTTGACGCGTGTCCCTATGTATCAGATGAGGCAAAGGAACAACTTGCAGAGGCTTCCGCACCACCCATTCGTCCTGTTGCAGTGGGAAAAGGCGTCCGCAAGTTTACCACAGGCGGAGAAACAGTGCAGTACAGACATGAAAAGACTTTTTATAATCAAACAGCACTTGCAGCCACGGTAAATTCGGATATTTCAGACAGCGATCTTGAAGCAAAGCTAAAGGTGTGGAATGCCTTCCAGTTTGAACGGGTTGGGTTGAACTTAAGGCCTGAGCTTGTTGCTTTAAAGGACGCTAACGGTGATAAAGACGCCTTTGCGAAAAAGGCCAAAACAATTGCTGAAACATCGGAGTTTAACCTGGTACTCATCTCGGAAAACGCTGATGTAATGAAGGCCGGTATTGAAGCAAGCAAGTTCAAACGGCCTTTAATATATGCTGCTACAGAAGCCAATGCCGATGATTTTGGGGCCCTGGCCAAAGATAACGATCTGCCTCTTGCGATAAAGGCTGACTCGGTTGAAGGTCTTGTGCCCTTAACTGAAAAATTAACACAAATGGGGGTTAAAGATCTTGTGATGGATCCTGGATCAAGGGAGATCAAACAATCCTTAGAGGACCAGATGGTAATCCGGCGCGCGGCGCTAAAAGACGGAAACAGGGCGATTGGCTTTCCAACCATTACCTTTCCGTGCGAGATGGCTTCGAATCTGGAAATGGAAACCCTTATTGCTGGAATGCATATTGCTAAATATGGCGGCATTTCGGTTCTTTCCGATTTTACCGGCGAGAGTCTTTTCCCGCTTCTTCTTGAGAGGCTGAACATCTTTACCGATCCACAGAGACCCATGACTGTGACAGAGGGAATTTATGAAATCGGTAATCCGGATGAGAACTCACCGGTGCTGGTTACCACTAACTTTGCTTTAACCTATTTTATCGTATCCGGTGAAATTGAAGGAAGCAGGGTGCCATCTTGGCTGCTGATAAAAGATTCCGAAGGCCTGTCCGTTATGACAGCCTGGGCTGCGGGGAAATTTGCCGGAGACGATGTGGGCATGTTCGTGAAGAAAAGTGGCATCATGGATAAGGTAAAGCATACTCAGCTTATTATCCCGGGTTATGCTGCTGCAATTGCCGGAGATGTAGAAGAGGAATTGCCCGGTTGGAAGATTACGGTAGGGCCAAGGGAGGCAGCTCATATACCCGGATTTTTAAAAGCAATGTAAAATCAATCATCAATCAGAGAGACCTTTCAAAAATGCTCAATTTTGTCCAAGTTCAAGAAAACAGATAATATTAAACACAGGAATATATTGAATATTTCGAGGATTAAAATTTGAGCCTGACGCAGAAACTGGGCAAAAGGGAGTGTTTTTCAAAGGTCTCTCAGAAAGGGAGGTTGTATGCTACTTATTGGTGAAAGTTTAAACGTAATATCGACAAAGATCGGCAGAGCTTATAAAGAGCGTGACCCAAAGCCGATCCAGGAGGAGGCCCTTTTTCAAAAAGAAAAGGGTATGGATTTCATCGACATCAACCTCGGTCCTGCTAAAAAAGATGGTCATGAACTTATGCCCTTTGTTGTGCAGACAGTTCAGGAAGTTGTTGATGACGTCCCGCTGGCATTAGATACATCCAATATCGATGCGATTGAGGCTGCGCTGAAAGTGTGCAAGGAAGTACCTGGCAAACCGCACATTATCAACTCTATTATGTGCAGGCCTGAGCGATATGAAAAGATGGTTCCTTTAGCTGCTGAATACAATGCGGATTTTATTGCCCTGATGTGGGGCCCTGAAGGGTTGCCTCGAGATGAGAATGAGCGGGCGGCTCTTGCAGTTGAGCTTTTGTATTTTGCAAATGAAGCGGGGATTCCCAATGAAAAAATTTGGGTGGACGGAATCGTCACTCCGGTTAATATCCAACAGCCACAGCTCCTCAGCCTGATGGAGTTTCAGGGAATGATCCAGGATATCGCGCCTGGTGCAAAGAGTACATGTGGACTGTCGAATATTTCCAACGGTCCTCCGGATAACCTGCGGCCCATACTCAACCAGACTTACATGGTCATGCTTGAAAAATACGGCATGCATTCCGTGATAGCCGATCCTCTTGATGATCAACTAATAGATATTGCAAAAGGAAAACGCCAGGATATCGTGGACCTGATTTACGGTATGCTGGATGGGGATGAACCGGATATTGGAAGTCTTTCTAAAGAGATGCAGGATTACGCCAAGACAGTCAATGTAATCTTAGGCAAGTCTTTGTATTCCGATTCATGGCTTGAAATTTAATTCTATTGAGAGATGGATTTTTAAAAGCCTGGTTCATGTAAACCTCACCCCAACAGTTTTACCGTGGGGGTGCTTCATCACTAAAAAGCCTCAACTAAAAGGTTGGGGCTTTTTTTATAAATTTTAAATTTTTAAATCTTTTGTTGAGGTGGTTAAAAGATTTATCATAAAAAGACAAAATAATAAAAATCTAAATGTAAGGAGCAACCAATGACTAAAAAGCAGTGGAACAGCCCACCCGAAATGCAAATTGATCCGAAAAAAACGTATCATGTAAAGATTGAGACTAACAAAGGTAACATTGAGTTGGAACTGAAGCCAAAGCATGCGCCTAAAACGGTCAATAACTTTGTTTTTCTTTCTAATCAGGGTTTTTATGATGGAGTCACCTTCCATCGGGTGATAAATGATTTTATGATTCAAGGAGGAGACCCCACGGGAACTGGCACCGGGGGGCCGGGTTACAAGTTTGAAGATGAACTGGATGGAAATCCGCTGGTGCATGACACAGGTGTCATTTCCATGGCGAATGCCGGACCAAATACCAACGGAAGCCAGTTTTTCATTACACATTCACCACAGCCACATTTAAATGGCAATCATACCGTGTTCGGTAGAGTTGTTGAGGGACAGGATATTGTGGACACAATTGAACAGGGCGACTCCATGGTATCCGTAAAGGTAAACGAAGAATGACAATGTCTGAATACTATACTGTTTCTCATAAATATATTCCTTCTTAAACGATGAAAAACTCGTATATAAGAGATCGTAAAGAAAGAACAGACTGGCTATATTATAATTGATATATGTATTAGAATTATCTTAAAAAAATGGTAATTTTGCATTCAAGTTCTTTCTTAACGATCTTAAATACACTCAGACAGTTTCCTCATTTAAAACGGAACATTTTTATGAGAATGACTATAATCTGAGAATATTTTTTAACCAGATAGTTTAATAAGAGATATTTCGATTTATGTTAAATAAAGAAGAAAAAAAAATAATGGGACTAACCATTGGGTCCCACAGCCTGGTCCATCTGTTTGAAGGTGTATTGCCCCCGCTTATTCCCATGATGATAATCCAGTTTAACACAGACTACTTTCATATTGGTCTGGTGGTGACTGTGTTTTCATATGCCTTTGGGTTGGGCTCCCTTCCTGCAGGTATTGTTGCCGATAGACTGGGGCCACGCCGCTTGATATCCATGTACCTTTTTGGTGCAGGCATCTTGGGTATCCTGGTTTGGCCCATTCAAACGTTATGGGCTTACGGAATCATTATGGGATTCATCGGCCTGTGCTGCAGCACTTACCATCCTGCCTCCAACGCACTGATTTCCCTGACTATGATTAATAAAGGTCGAGCCTTTGGTGTCCATGGTATTGCAGGCAGTCTGGGCGTTGCCTGTGTACCACTGTTATCTGCCTGGATCGGTTCTATTTTCGGGTGGCGTTCACCCCATGTTATTTATGGAATATTCGGAATATTCTTAGGTTTTTATTCTCTGAGTGTTGCCGAGCATCATGCCGAACCAATTGGCGAATCGGAAAAAAAGTTACAGTCTGTAAGACTTGATAGAAAGATTCTTTTTACAATCTGTATTTTTCTCCTGTCGGCAACCGCACTGGGCATGACCTATAAGGGTATAATGACCTTTTTACCCGTTTACATGGGAACACGGGTAACATTATCTTTTATAAACCTTAACATTGTAACTCTTGGCGGCACAATAGCTACCCTGGCCCTGGCATCCGGTGCAGTAGGCCAGTATGTTGCCGGTCGCCTGGTGGACAGGTATAGTGCTGAAAAACTCTATCTTGGAGCTGTCATCATAGGTATGATCTGTGTGTTTATTATGGCAGTCAGTACCAATGCATTGCTGGTTGTCGCTGCTGTTATTTATGCTTTTTTTTATTTTTCAACACAGCCCATCCAGAATTTCCTGATTTCCCGTTATCTTCCTCCCCACCGGCAGGGATTAGGGTACGGTATCCATTTTTTTCTTACATTTGGTGTCGGATCCACTGCTGCTGCCGTATCCGGATATATTGCCGATCGATTGGGCCTTGAGGCAGTATTTATTTTTATGGGAGGATGCTTTTTAATGGCGGCATCTTTGGTCATGCTTCTTGTGATTAGGGTCGGCGGAAAAAATAAATCCATGAGATCAGCATTGTCATAATAAAAAAGGAGACCAATAGAAATACTTCCCGTAGAACAGTTGTGATATTACCCCCCCGGGCAAAAACATCTAAAAATGCATCAAGCCCCCATGCCAGAGGAGAAAGTACGCTGATTTCCTGCATTATTTTTGGCATTGCATACACAGGAACCATGATCCCTCCTAAAGCCGCTGCAATAACAATAGATATAGGACCGAACATCGATGCCTGTTCATAGGTTCTGGCAACCGTTCCGAGTAAAATTCCATAACCCGTTGCAGCGAGTATGGCACTTATAGCAATGATAATAACCGCAAAGGGTTCAGAACCCATCTCAAGCATTGGAGTTCCTAATAGGGGAAGGAGGAATTTTCCGATGAGTAAAATAAGACCGAATTGAATCAGACAGACAAAAACATATGCAATGACCTTACCTGCAATCAGGGTTATGTAGGAAACCGGCATGGTGAGAAGTCGTGATAATGTCTCATCGTGCCTTTCTTTTATTAATCCGCCCGACATGGGAACGACGATGAAAAATATGCCGAACAGTGCCCATGCAGGCACGTTTTGCTGTACAGAAGTGGGTGTTTTTTTAAAAGTATCGCGGGAGGCCTGGCTTTCCTTTACGCTAAGCAAGGGGTCGCTGTTAAGATTGAGTTTAATTCCGGGAATATCTTTAATAAGCTTGTCAGGCATAAAGGAACCCATTTCCTTTTGGATAGTCATATTAATATGTTCGGGCAAGAGCTCGGAGAGGACTTTCATTTTTTCATCTATTTCTATGCTGACGATAACCAGCTTGAGAGAATTTAAAATAGCGGATCGAAAGCCACCCAGCACAGTGGGATCGAAATAAACAGCAATGTCATGCCTTTTAATTCCCTTCCCAGTTGGTGTGTCATCTGGGGAAAGAGACTTCATTACAACCTGCCTGGCTCTGGCTTTTACCGATTTTGTAATTCCCTTAGGGATAATGATGCAAAGCTGAAAATCGCCGTCTGCCACTGTCTGTATAGCTTCTTTTTCATCAGCTTTTTTTCCATCGATCTTTTTTATGATTTCAACCCGGCCGGATTCAACCAGCCTTTTTTCCACAGCTTGCCCAAGAGACTTTCCATCGTTATCTACAAGCAGGATCCGGGTGCTTTTTTCCCCCATTGTTTTCATAACATTTTCCTGGACCAGGGTAATTACAAGCACTAGAAGAGCGGGCATAAGAAAGAGCACAAGCATACCGGCTCTGTCGCGTAACACCAGCAAAAGTTCTTTAATAATGGTAGCACCTGTCTTATACATGGCGTTTAATCCCTGAGGCTTTTCCCGGTGAGAGCAAGAAAGAGATCTTTTAAACCTGCATGCCCAGGAGGTGTGTCGATTAATTGTTTAGGAGATCCTTCAGCAATAATATGTCCTTGGTCAATAATGGCAACACAATTACAAAGCTGCTCGGCTTCGTCCATATAGTGGGTGGTATAAATCATGGTTATCCCGTTTTCTTTAAGCAGGGAAAGTTTTTCAAGGATCATATTCCGAGACTGTGCATCGATCCCCACAGTCGGTTCGTCAAGGAAAAGGACGCGAGGTTTATGTAAAATACCTGCCGCCAGGTTAGCACGACGTTTCATACCACCGGAAAATGTAAATATAAGCTGGTCAGCCTTTTTTTCCAGCCCAACCATTTCCAGGCATTCGGCAATCCGGTCTTTTAGTTTCTGCCCTTTAAGTCCGCAGATTCGACCAAAATAACTTAAGTTTTCCCTCACCGTTAAATGGGTATAGAGGGCGATGTCCTGAGGAACAAGGCCTATTAATCTTTTGATAGATTTTGGCTGCTTAACTGCATCGATTCCACAAATGGTGACACTTCCGCTGGTTGGCTGTAAAAGAGTACTCATTATGGATATGGCAGTGGTTTTTCCGGCACCGTTGGGTCCTAAAAGACCAAAAATCTCTCCGGCGTTAACGGAAATATCCAATCCTGAAAGAGCCGTGTCGGACGAGCCTTTGTAAATCTTAACCAGGCTCTTTACAATAAGAGTTTTTTCTTTATTGCTTTGGTTACATTTTTGGGTTGTTTCGTTTACCGGCATTTTTAATGATTCAGGCTGACCCAGCCGTAGCTGCCGCCTGCACCCAGTTTTAAACAGCAGATACGTCTTAAGCCAAGATCTTCATTATGACGGATAACATTCATCCGACCCGAATGATAGATAGGGGAGTCTCCAGATTTAAAGACAGTTTTCAATTTATTGCTTATGGCAGCAATGGCAATATCAAAACCAGTACCCACGGGCAGACCTCCATACAGATGTGAATAAGACGCAACTTTGGTATCATTAGCAAGGTAATTTTTATACTGATCGTCGCATTCGCTATAACCGTCCGCACCTAGGAAGAAAGTGGCATTTTCAGGTAATTTTATTTCTCCGTGCTTAAAATTTCCCATTTGGACATCTTCAATGAATCCGTAAGGAGAAGTATCCTCTTTTCCCCTGGTTAAGAGAAAGAAATTAGCACCCTCACCAATAATTGCATGGTTTATGGTCTTTTTGCTGATCAGGCCTGCCGGTTGATTATCCTTATGATAGAGGGAATGCCAGAAGTAACCCAGTATTTTGCTATATTCATCCACACTGCCGACCAGAACCGATTCGACACGTTCTTCCTTAAGCCATTGGCAGGCACTCAAAAAGGCAGATGGAATGGACATATCATAATGGCTGATGGATAAATTGGGCCCCATTTCCTTTAGTAAAATCGAAATATAGGTCGCAGCTGCATTATGAACAGAGTTTGAAAACTGGATGGGAGAGCAAAAGGGTGCCGCTTCGGTTATAACCGTATTTTGCAGATCGAAAGTGTTACAGGTCGAACCGTAGCCGGTCGCAATGATAATTCCCATTTTGCCCCGCTTTGTATGAAGCATATCGGCATCTTCAAGGGCCAAAAAACACCCCAAAAGAGACATCCGGATGTAATGATCGATCCGGCGCAGCTCCCTTTTATTGACAAAAGCTTTAAGTCTATCGGTATTTGCAAGAAAAGCAGGCACCTCGATGTCACCACCCGTAGTCTTGATGACCATGGCCGCAGTGGTACTTTTCCCGATGGCCAGAGCCTTTTCAAGGTCGGCTATGCCGCAGCCGAATCCCCCCAAAACGCCCATGCCTTTAATTGAGATTTTCAAGGCCGATCTTCTCCTGTTGACAGAATTAAAACCGAATTGTTGCCACCAAAGGCAAGGGTTTCCGTAAGAGCTTTATTGCCGTTAATCTTTAAGTTTTTTTGAACCGGATAGGCCGGAGGCATTTTTGGATCAGGAGTAGTAAACCCAACACTTGCCGGTATCTTCCCTTTCTCAAGACAGGCGATGGTAAATGCTGCTTCAATCGCCCCTGCCGCACCAAGAGTATGTCCTGTGTAGCCTTTGGTTGAAAAATAAGGGACTCCGGGAAATATTTCACATAAAACGCGGCTTTCCACCAGGTCATTGTCAAGAGTTCCTGTTCCATGGGCATTTATAAAAGCTATATCAGAAGGAGTTGTGCCGCTGGTCTCTAAAGCTTCATCAATGGCAAGCTTAAGTCCTTTACCGTCCGGTCTGGTGTTTGTATGATGAAAGGCATCTGTCGCTGATCCATAGCCCAGTATATAACCTTTCGGGTCAATTTTTGTTTCCCTTAGTATTTCTTCAGATACCAATATAAAAATGGCCGCTCCTTCGCCAAGATTCAGGCCCTTTCGATTGGCATCAAAGGGTTTACAGGGGGAATCGTCATTGATGAGCAGTGATTTGAACCCAGTATAGGTAATCTGGTACATTTCATCCGCACCTCCGGCAATTACCACATCACATATTCCGGATCGAATCCATGAAGCACCGAGCCCCAGGGCATCACTACCGGATGAGCACGCATTAACCACAGTTTGTAACGGTCCTGCAATTTCGAATTCCGAGGCGATAGAACTGGTAGGATTGCTGAAGAAAAACCTGTCCACAGGGGTAATGAACGAGGCGTTGTCCTCACTGCCACCATCATTTAATGATTCGTCATACATGGAACAGCCTATATTTGTCCCTATGCAGGCACCCACCCGTTTTGTTTTGAATAGTTCGCGACCGAATCCGGCATTATTCGTTGCTTCAAGTGTTGCCGTTAATGCAAGTTTGCAGGTTCGAAGAACATTTTTTTCTTTAAATAAGCTGGGCTGAAAAAAATCCTTAAGGACTTCAAAAACAGGAAATGTCAATTTGGTAGGAAAGTTGATGGGAGGTGCGGGGTTGCGTTTGCCTTTATACAAAAAGTCCATGCACTCTTTTAGCACCAACCCTGGAGAGCAGATACATCCGATTCCGGCTATGGCTACAGGTTTTACAGGTTTCATGTCTAAAGGCGTGCCTCAATAAAAGCAGCAAGAGTATTAATCGATTGCAGGGCAGGACGTCCTTCTTTCATATTTTTAATTCCAACACCAAAATGCTGTTCAACCTGGAATACTATTTCAACTGCATCAATGGAATCGAGTCCGAGTTTTTCGCCGAACAAAGGTTCGTCATCTTTGATTTCCTCCGGCTCGATGTCTTCAAGATTTAACGTTTCAACAATTAACTTTTTTAATTTTTCTTTTGTTTTCATATTTAGTATCAACCTGTCAAAGCGCAGAAGCTGGGAAACCTGAAAATTTAAAGGCTTTTAGGTTTACAACCTCATAGCATCCCAGCGAGACCTTTGTAGCTGGTTGGCAAAAAGAAATTGCAAATGTTAGTGAACGACTTCCATCAACTCCCGATATACCTCTGTTTCCCTGTTGGCACAGTCCCGCAAGATGTCGGCCATTGCTTCGAATGAATCTGATTGAGCTGCCCGGTTTTTGCAGTTGCGTGAACCCATGACTGCAAATTCTCGCCACCTGTCACCTGCTGACGTCATTTTACTTGACAGATCCAGCAGGCGATTTTCCTTCAATATGCCGGCAGCTTCCTGCAGGAAAGCGGCATACATAAAACGAAATCCGCCTCCGCCGGTGCCTAGTTCTTCTTGCATGCGGATAAGCTGGACAAGATGAAGGATTGCTTTGCGTTTTCCTAACTTTTTGGGCCATTTTTCAATCCGGTTTGCAAGAAAACGAATACCCTTAACACCGATGATGGGTCCCGGTGTTTTTAACATTCTTCGACAGGCTTCTTTTATACCCTTAATGATTGCAGGAGCAAAATCTATTTTTTCCGGCACGCGGGTAAGATAATACATGGTACCTTTGGGTGCAAGGGCACCTTTTGCAAAACGGGCTTTCAACAGGTCTTTCCGGTGACATATTACGGGTTCTTCGAAAACAGGATCGCTGATTAAGTATTCATCCCCTTCTTTTCCGTATACCACAAGGTTGTGCATATTAAAATGAAATCTGAAGGCAGAAGGGAAATAAGGCAGCCAGTATCCACCTGTCCGGCATGCCACAGGAATGCCCTCTTTTAGGCAGTTATCTAATTCATCCATGGCTTTTTTTGGGTTGCGAAATTTTTGCCAATAGACATCGACCCCAAACTTTTTAGTCAGACGCTTAAAGATGCCTCCCACTTCACAACGAAAGGTTGTTATTGGAAGCTTGTTTACCTTTAAAAAAGGCAAATATCCGAAAAAAATGCCTCCCCCGATTCCGAACGCCATGGCTTCACTAATATCAACTCCATAATGAAAAAGCAGGTTTGAGGAAACGCCGCTTTCGCAGTGGGCCGAGTGCCTGTGCTTAAAATCTATCTTCATTGAGTTTTAAATCCTATGATGCGGCCTGTTTTAATTTTACAGGATACTGTTGAAGCTGTTTCACTGTAATTCCAAAAACAGCTGAATATCGCTCAAGTACAGTCCGGTCAAGACGTTTAAATACGGTCGGCTTGAGGTGTCTTTTTACTCGCCACCGGCTAAAACCTGCGTATTGGGCGAGCAAACCTGTATTCATCTGAGATTTTGCCATGTGAAAGGCAAGGGGGCTTAGTTTGCCGGCATGAATTTTCTTTAGAGCTTCTGCAATCTCCTGATCAATCACTTCCCACGCCTTACTGTTTGTAATGTTTTTAGCTTCCCATCCTGCGCTTGCCGTTAACACGTATTGGCCGTTATCATCAACCGCGTAACAGACCTCATGAATATTATCAGGCATCATTCCGCGTTCCTGGGGAACTTCTTTAATTTTCATTTGCTACCCCACAAAAATTCAATTTCAATCCAAAATAAACTTTATAAAATATACACTTTATTATAAAAAGGCAATACTTTGTTAAATTAATTATTATCTGTTGATTTTTTTTTAAAATACGTTTTAGTTATTGGATCATCTTTTAAAACGAAATGTATTTATGGGAAACAGTATAATCTGGAGGAGAGCCAAAATAGTTGACTTTGATAAATTCGTAAAATAGCCATTTCAATTTAAATTATGGATAATATTAAACAAATAAGTTATGAAGTGAAACTGTCTGTTCCTTTTCACGATCTGGACCCCATGCATATCGTCTGGCATGGTAATTATTTAAAATACTTTGATATTGCCAGATTCGGACTATTCAGTAGTGTGGGCATCGATCTTTATGAGTTTTATAAAAAGACGAATTATCTGTTCCCGCTTACCAAAACATCTACCAAACATATCATTCCCCTTAGGTACAATGATGCTTTTGCATGTAAGGCGACAGTGATTGAAGCTCAAATAAAGATTGTGATCGATTTCGAGATAAGGCGGCTTGATAGCGGTGAGGTTTGTACCAAAGGAAGAGGAGAGCAGGTTGCCGTGAAATATCCCGAAATGGAAATTATGTTTGAAATTCCGCGTGAAATTCGAAGGGCATTAGAGTTTTAACTTATGACGCATGATTTCAAGAAAGCGTTTATCTCAGGAGTAGAACGGGTAGCTGCCTGGTCTGATATTCTGGATGAAATTAATGTTTTCCCTGTTGCCGATGGGGATACCGGACGCAATTTGGTAATAAGCATGACTCCGCTCAGGCAGCTTAATAAGGATCCTGAAAATACAATTAACAGACTTCTTATTTCAGCCCGTGGAAATTCAGGAAATATAGCGGCACGTTTCTTTTCCGGATTCTTAAAGGCCGATTCATTTACAACTCTTTTGGATGCAGTCGAATCAGGGAGAGACAAAGCCTGGCAGGCGGTTAATAAGCCCGTTGCTGGGACGATGCTTACGGTTTTTGATGAGCTGGCTGAATTTTTGAAAAAGGATCATATTGAAGATAAAAACGAATATGTTTCACAAGTTATTAATCATCTTGAAAAGGCAACATTGTCAACCAACACGCTTCTTCCAAAGTTAAAACAGGCGGGTGTAATCGACTCCGGTGCTCTTGGAATGTATATATTTTTTGAAAGCTTTTTTAGCAGTCTCATTGGCCGGCAGGAAAATTTAATGCCGATTACAAAAAAATTCAAAGGCTTTCTTCAGATTGCATCCTCATTTCAAGAAAAAACCGAAGCAGGCTACTGCATTGATACGGTAGTTAAGTTTGACAATACCTCGCAAAAGAATATCAGCAAACTTTCTGAATGTGGCGAAAGTGTGGTAGCCATTGAACATGAAGATTATATAAAAGTTCATCTGCATACGGGCAACAGGGAGGAAGCAAGAAAGAAAATTGAGTCCATGGGCGATGTTGTTAACTGGGCAGATGATAATATGGACAGCCAGATTAAAAAATTCAAACGGCAAAGCAAGCACAAGGCCATCCATATTATGACAGATGCAGCTGGTTCCGTGACCCGGGAAGATTCCAGCAATCTTAAGTTTACACTTCTTGACAGCTATATCATTGCCGATGATAAATCTCTGCCAGAAACGCATTTTCCCCCATCTGAACTTTATAAATCCATGAGAGACGGAGTAAAAGTTACCACCTCCCAGGCGTCTGTATTTGAACGCCATCAGTACTATCAAAGACTTTTAGAACAGTATAAAGAGGTATTATACATTTGTGTCGGATCTGTTTATACCGGAAATTACGATATTGCCATGGAATGGAAAAAAAAGAATGATCCTGGTAACAGACTGACAGTGATTGACACGGGCGTTGCTTCAGGCCGCCTGGGAATTATTGCAATTGCAACGGCAAGGCATTCCATGGAGTCTGATCATTCCGATTCTGTCATCAGGTATGCAAAAAGAGCAGTTGATCTTTGTGATGAGTATATCTTTTTAGACAAACTTAAATATCTTGCCGCAGGAGGAAGACTGTCTAAAACGGGTGCGGTTTTTGGTGATATATTTAACGTAAAACCGATCATTAGGCCGACATCCGAAGGTGCAAAAAAAGTCGCAGCCGTGCGAAACAGAAAAGGACAACTGAAATTTGCCTTTGACAAGATAAAAAAAAACATCAATCCTGATTCATCACCTCTTATTTTGCTCCAATATACTGACAATCGATCCTGGGTGAAGAATGTTGTCAAAGAAGAAATAATAAAACTCCTGCCGTTATGTGAAATTATACTGCAACCTCTTTCTTTAACTACAGGCGTGCATACTGGTCCTGGAACATGGGCGCTTGCTTTTTTACCTAAATTTTAATGTCTCTGCCATCGGAACTTCATAAAAAAGGAAGATTTTCCTTTGTCATTCCGGTTTATAATCACGAACAGAAAGTTTGCGATGTGATTGAAAAAGCCTTAAAATTAAAGGTCCCGGTTTTTGTTGTAGATGATGGATCCACTGATTCAACATTTGAAAAAATAAAAAAAATCAAGGGAATAAACCTTTTGCGTCATAAGGTAAATACGGGTAAAGGGTCGGCTCTGATGACAGGATGGACTGAAGCGACTAAAACCTCAGATTGGGCAATAACGATAGATGCGGATGGACAGCATAACCCTGAAGATGCTATAAATTTAATAAGGGCTATCCCCGATGCTTTAAGACCTATCGTGGTGGGGATTAGGAAAGGGATGTCAGGAAAAAATGTTCGATGGACAAGCCGATTCGGGCGTAAGTTTTCGAACTTCTGGGTGCTGCTTGCAGGCGGTCCCAAAATGGCTGATTCCCAGAGCGGATTTCGCATATACCCCTTGCCTGAATCGATGAATTTAAGTGTCATATCCAAAAGATTCCAGTTTGAAGTTGAAATTCTTGCAAAGGCTGGATGGAAAAAAATTCCAGTAATAGAAATACCTGTTAGCGTGACGTATCAACCAGGGGAGAAACGGGTTTCCCACTATCGCCCCCTGGTCGATTTTTTACGAAACGCTCAAACCTTTTCAAGACTTATCATACAAAGAATATTTATTCCGTCATTTATCAGAAAACGCTTATAATCCCTGATATGCAAAAAAAATCCTCTTTTTATTTCCCACTCATTTTTCTTCTTGCTGCGGTAGTCGCAGGTCTCTTTTGCATCGGTTTTTACCGGCTGAAAATCGACACCGATATCATCAAAACCCTGCCGGAAAATGATCCAGTCGTATCAGATGCCGGATATGTCATG
>CAJHXW010000091.1_pt1 | contig 41138 bp, 32 predicted proteins | sample 9198581 | NCBI WGS metagenome assembly CAJHXW01 (sample SAMEA7708328, study PRJEB35096) | sediment metagenome | biome: marine neritic benthic zone biome [ENVO:01000025]; feature: sediment [ENVO:00002007]; material: shallow marine sediment [ENVO:03000034] sea grass bed [ENVO_01000059] ...
CAATTCGCCCGTATAAACCTAAACAATAATATCGAGAAACTAACGTACGGCAGCTATCTCGTTGAAATTAGATTTGAGCCAGCCCCAGTAGACAGATTTCCACGACAACGATTATCGTCTCTGCCTGTATGTGCAACGCAGAAGATAGGGGACGTGTACAGGGCACTACAATCATTTGTTAAGGTTTATACGGGCGAATTGGGTATCCCCCATACGAACGGAGCAGAGATTGAAAAACTCCCCGACCCCTCAAATAAATAGGATAAATTCGCAAAAAGCTTTTTAAAATGATAAATGTTGTCTTAAAAAAACCTCATTTACAAAGCACAGTAGTTTTTAGCTTTCAGAGACGAGACTATACTGATAGTATGTCGAGTGTCTAAAAAACAGGTGTAAAGCAAAAAACGAGCCGTTTTAAGACAACATCAAATATAATTGCTGCATTCAATCACTTCAAGTTATTTGTTTTCCCACAGATTGACTTTCCGGCAACCTGTTGGTATTATAATAAAGTTATGGGATCAGGAAACGTTGTTGAATATATCGACCAGCAAAAAATACTGTGTGCTGTTGTTCTGGAAGTCAAGAACCAGCGTCTTAGGCTGCTTACTGAGAACAACAGAGAAGTCAATCTTTCTGCCAATCGGCTATCACATAAATGCAAGACTCAAATTGATTTATCTGCAGGTAGAAACAGGATGGTTCAATCATTAAAGGAAATTGCCGACCTACGAAAAGAATTGATTAGCCATGTGGATATCAAGGGACTGTGGGAAGTTTTGAACACGGAGCAGGAATGGATTGATGTAGCAACGATGACCGAGTTCTGTTTTCCCGATAATCCCTCCTGTGATCACGAATCTGCAGTTATACGTGCATTTTTTAAAAACAGGCTCTATTTTAAATTTAATCCTGACAGTTTTTTCCCTAATTCCGAAGAACAGGTAACCAGGATTGCTGCCCGTGAAAAAGAGGATGCCCGGAAAAAACAGATCATCACAGATGGGGCGCGTTGGATAAAAAACATTTTAAATGGTAACTTTTCTTTGTCAGAGCCTTTTTCTGAGAAAAAATTAGAATTCATTGATATTTTAAGGTCAGCTTATCTTTTTGAAAAAGAAAGCAAACATTATGAACTCGGAAAAGCTATGCTGGCAAAGGCCGGCATTAATGATCTCGGCATGATTTTTCAGATTCTCGAAAAGATTAATGTCTTCGATAAAAATGAAAACATAGATCTTTACAAATATAATATATCTATAACCTTCCCTGATGGGGTCAACCAAGAGGCCTCCGATCTTGCCGACCAAATAAACGCCTCACCTGAGAATGCTTTTTCAGATACAAAACGGGTTGACCTGACTAAATTATCCCTTATGACCATAGACGGGCAGGCAACCATCGATTTTGACGATGCCTTGAGCATAGAAGAAGTAGGGAATCATTATCGGCTGGGCATTCATATTGTAGATGTCGGACACTTCATTCCAAAAGGAAGCAGAATTGACCAAGAAGCATTTGAACGTGGAAGTTCTATCTATATGCCCGACCGGAAAATCTCCATGCTGCCTCCACATCTTGCGGAAAATCTTTGCAGCCTGAAAGCCGGTGAACTGAGACCCGCTATCAGTACAATGATTAAGTTGACTCCTTCTGCTGATATTATCGATTATGAAATCATTCCCAGCCTGGTTAAGGTAAAGCATCAACTTTCCTATTACGACGTCAACTTGCTGGCCGAGGAAGATAAGGCGATTATGATTCTTCGTAATATCGCAAAAAAATATCGTGAAATCAGGCTGTCATCAGGGGCCGTTCACATATCACTTCCGGATATCAATGTGTGGATAGATGAAAATGATTTAATAAATGTGAACAAAATTAACAGGGAAAGCCCTGGCAGAATGCTGGTATCAGAGCTGATGATCATGGGAAACGGGCTTTCAGCTAAATTTCTGGCGGATCATAAAATTCCAGCGATCTTCAGAACTCAGCCGGATCCAAGGGAACGCTTATACAGTGGAGAAGAAGGAACTCTATTTGAAAATTACATGCAGCGAAGGTATTTGAGCCGGTTTATATTGAATACCGAACCCCGACGGCACTCGGGACTTGGACTCGACTGTTACCTCACTGCCACATCCCCAATCAGGAAATACTTTGATCTGGTTACTCAGAGGCAATTGCGATCCGCCTTTGGCATGGAAAAGGCATACACCCATGAAGAAATAGACAAAATCACTAGCTCTCTTGAACAACTCATGGGTAACGTATCTCGAATCCAGCAGCGCCGCAACCGGTATTGGATTTTAAAATATCTTGAAAAAAAAATAGGCCAAAAAGAAGAGGCTATTGTCCTATACAAACGAAGGGACAGATACCAGATACTTCTTCCGGAGTATATGATTGAATGCGATCTATCTTTACCTGGCAGTATTGATTTAAAACCTAAAGATCTTATTCGAGTGACATTGCAACATGTCAACGCCAGGAAAAATTCATTTTCTGTATTTATGGGATGACTATAGTAATTCTCATAAATATGTTCCGTTTTAAATGAGGAAACTGAGTGTATTTAAGATCGTAAAGAAAGAACTTGTGTGCCATATTGCCAATTGGTTAGTATTATTTCTGAAACTTAAATCAATTATAATATGCTCGGTCTGTTCTTTTTTTACGATCTTTTATATACGAGTTTTTCATCGTTTTAAACGGAATATATTTATGGGAAACAGTATACTTAAAACACACTGTTAAAGGTCTTGAAATTCGCTTTTAGAATTCGTGTAATATGTTTCACTACAGGAGCACTTTGTGACTATCTCCCAAAAAAAATCTAATAAATATACAACTACAGCCCGCCTGTTTAAACTTGTTAATAATATATCTGAAGAACAGCTGCTTATTTTATTAAAAGACTTGCTTAAAGACCGTTTTACCACTCATTTGTTCAGGCTTATTATTGAAATGCCTGAAGACCAGCAGTTAAGGCTTATGAAAGAGCTGGAGGAAACTTCTGCAAAATCGAGTACCCTGGATAAAAGAAGTCAACTGAGAAAACCCTGTCTGATTAGTGTCGATTACACAGTTGGAAAGCGCAAATTTAAAAGTTTTATGCTCGATATCACCACTTTTGGTGTATTCATTGAAACAAAAAGCCTGTTTCCGGTGGGAAAAGAAATTATAATGACTTTTACCTTAAGTAATGATCAAAAACCCTTTAAGCTCACCGGTGAAATTATCTGGAGTGGCACCCAGGGGATTGGTGCGAAATTTAAATATTTAAGCCGGCACCAGTTTGATATCATTAAGTCCTTTTCAGAAAAGATGGATGATGTATATGAAATAAACAGTTAAGGTTTTACGAAGCCATCCGGTGGTTTTAAAGATTTTTTATAAGTTGATTAAGGAAAGTCTCATGCGCGTATTATTCTGGTATTGTGAACATTTTGACTGGAAACCCTCAATGAAAACTCTTGATGAGGCTCCTGATGCATATCCTGCGGAAAACCAAAAAACTGTGGTTGCATTTGTTCACATTGAACCGGCGGATGTGCATGAAGGCAGCAATGCAGAAACCAAACTGGTTAAAAATTCAAAATGGCTTGCCCGTAAATGGGAGACAATGAAAATTATCCTGCATTCTTTTACCCACCTGGGACAAAAAAAAGCTCAAGCAGACAAAGCACAGGCATTGCTTAGACGAGCTGGAATACGGCTGGAAAATGCAGGTTATTCGGTTTTGCAAACTCCATACGGATATTTTCTGGACCTTGTCATAAAAGCACCCGGACATCCTTTGGCAAGAATTTACAAAGCTTTTTGAGCCGGTGAATTTGTCTCTTTCCCGGCACAGACCACACATAGCACACCTTTTAATATCAATATCAGGCCTGAAGAAAAATGAAAGTTTGCATCACATAGAATCTATTTTACAGCCAGTGACACAAAGGCCGCCGTCAAACTAACCTTCCCGGTCCACCCTTTCCGATAATTAATACTCATTTAATTATAAATTCTTTCCCCGTTTTTTCTTTAAACAATTTATCGGCTACGGTTGAAAGGTACAAGATTCTAAGGTTTTTTCTTAAGACCCAGACCGGTTCAAAAGGTAATATTATTTTAAAAATATTTGCCCTTGTTGATATTGACAGAAAAGCTATTATTTATTACAAAAATGTATTATCCCACAAAAAACCGAAAGACTGAGCCGGAGTGAAAAATAAATGCTTAAAATCAAACGAATCGAACAAATTACCCTGCTTTATGAGATAAGCAAGACACTTAATGAACATCTTGACCTTCGAAAATCTTTATACAAGGTTTTGGAAATACTTTCCACCTCCATGAATATGGTAAGGGGAACGATAACAATTCTTAATCCTGTAAGAAACGAGATAAATATTGAGGTTGCTCATGGTATTTCAAAAAGTGCCATGTCGAAAGTGAAATATAAACTTGGAGAAGGAATTACCGGCCGTGTTATTGAAACTGGAAAAGGTATAGCCATCCCCAAAATAAGCAATGAACCGCTTTTTCTTGACAGAACCGCATCCAGAAAGACCGGATTGGTTGAAGAATTCTCTTTTATATGTGTGCCTGTAAAAAAGGGAAAACAGGTTATCGGAGCGTTGAGCGTCGACAGACCTTTTGATGAATCTTATATTTTAAAAGAAGGAAAAAAACTCCTGTCCGTTGTGGCGACAATGATCGCACAACATGTTATTAACATTGAAATAATACGCCTTGAAAAAAAACAGTTAAGAGAAGAAAACAAAAGGCTCAGGGAAAAACTGGGAAATAAATACAGTATCACCAACATTATAGGCAATAGCAATAAAATGCGAGAGGTCTATCAGATGATCTCCCAGGTTTCTAAAAGCAATGCAACCGTACTCATCCGAGGGGAAAGCGGAACAGGGAAAGAACTGACCGCTAACTCCATTCATTATAGCAGTAACCGGGCAAAGAATGCTTTTATTAAGGTCAACTGCGTGTCACTGCCTGAAAATCTAGTTGAAAGCGAGCTTTTTGGTCATGAAAAAGGTGCTTTTACAGGCGCAATAAAAAAGAAGCTGGGTAAATTTGAACTGGCACATATGGGAACCATATTCTTAGATGAAATCGGTTCCATCAGTTTTGATGTTCAGGCAAAGTTGCTTCGTGTTTTGCAGGAAAAAGAATTTGAACGGGTAGGTGGACATCAGACCATTAAAGTGGATGTTCGCGTTGTTGCCGCTACAAACAAAAACCTCGAACAGTCTGTCGAAAATGAAAGTTTCAGAGGTGATTTGTATTACAGGTTGAATGTTTTTCCAATTTACATGCCTCCCTTAAGAGAACGCAAGACCGACATCCTGCTTCTGGCCGACTATTTTCTTGAAAAATATGCCAAAGAAAACAACAAAGACATCAGAAGATTTTCAACTCCTGCCATAGACATGCTTATGGAATACCACTGGCCAGGGAATGTGAGAGAACTTGAAAACTGCATTGAACGGGCCGTGCTTTTGTGTGAGGGAGGGGTAATCCACAGTTACCACCTTCCGCCTACACTACAGACGGGCACGGAATCGGACACACTGCCGGCCGTATCCTTGGAAGGCGCCGTGGAAAATCTTGAAAAGGAGATGATCATAGATGCCCTCAAAAATACACGGGGCAATATCACTCTGGCATCTAAAATACTCCGAACAACCGTCAGGAAATTTTCTTATAAAGCAGAAAAATACCTGGTGGATTACCGTAATTATCGCTAATTATTTGAGGGGTCGGGGAGTTTTTCAATCTCTGATCGGCTTGTCAGGGGGATCACCCATTGGCCCGTACAACCCTTAACAAATGAGTACCGAACTCCGTACACGCCCCCTATTTTCTTGGTTAAGCCCATAAAGGCAGAGACGACCATCGCCTTCTTGGGAATCTGTCTACTGGGGCTGGCTCAAATCTAATTTAAGTCCGCCTCAGGCGGACCGTCCGCCAGTTTCTCGATATGATTGTTAAGGGTTGTACGGGCCAATGGGTGATCCCCCTGACGAACTTATGACAATCATTAAAAAGCCAGCGGTCACCAAAAAAGCTGTTGAGGAAAAAACTCTCCGGCCCTTCAATTATTTTGACCTTTGAGGTTTCATATAAGGCTATTGCTTTGAAACTTGACACCCAGGTTGCTTTTCATTATATTTTGCTGACCTGTATTTAGGATTTCATCAGGTATTTAAACAGGGAGACTGAATATGCATAAAAAACTTTTTAACATAATGATAGTTCTTTTATTCACATTCTTTTGTTTTTCCGGTTGTTATCAGATGGGAAGGGCGGTCGGAAAGGCTGAACACGGAATTAAAAAGGTAGAAAAAAAAATAGAGAATGCCGGCAAGAATTTTGAAAAGGGATACGAAAAAGAAAAGTAGTACGCAGCAAGGCATCATTATTAAAATTGATGGCGTCGTATAAAGTCTCATCTAAAGCGTTGTAGCAGTTTTCTAAAGATTCGACATACTACATGGCCTCGTCCCTGAAAACCGCTATGCTTTTTATCCCGCTGTTTTTTAGCGGGGGTATATGAACATGGGAACGATGCCATCCGGCGATGATTCAAAGACATTTTACGTAACCAGTAAAATTTTCAGGACGCATATTTCCTATGGCCATACCCCCCCCACCCTCTGAAGAAAAAGTTAAACCTTTTAGGCTAGTTAAATACTTTACTTTTACAAGTTTGATCGTCATTTTTTCAGGGGCCATCATTCTATCTGTACTCAATACCCACCGGGCAAGGGCCATGCAGCGTGAGGAAAGCGAAAAGTATGCCCTGCTTCTTATTGAAAACCTCAATCATCAAATTTTTCTGCAATTCATCATACCGGTTGCATTAAAATATGGTGAAATTAGACTGAGGAAAAAAGAACAGTTTGAACATATGGACAAAGTTGTAAGAAGCACGTTGCACGGTTTCAAAGTTGAAATGGTAAACATATACGACATGAAGGAAACCGTTTCCTACAGTTTTGACAACTCCTTAATCGGTAAAAAGGATTATGGGGGTGCCGCTTTTAAAAAAGCACTTATGGGAGAAACGGTTTCAAAACAGGTTCAAGTAGGTAATATTATTGAAATTTTGCTTGGATTTCCCAAAGAAAGCAGTGTCATTACATTTGCTCCGTTGCGTGCGGAAAGGCCCCTTTCTTCGATACCCGGTCCTGTGCTTGGAGTTATTGAAATTGTTCAGGATATGTCGGAAGAATATAAAACAATTTTCAACTTCCAGATAGATGTCATTATAACCAGCTCAATTGTCATGACTGTACTGTTCCTTGTCCTCCTTTTTGTCGTTAAGAGAGGTGAAGGTATCATCCAAAAACGTACTCAGGAAAAACTCAGGCTTGAGGAGGCATTGAGTCGCTCAAAGCATATGTCTTCTTTGGGTGAGATGGTATCCGGAATTTCCCATGAAATCCGCAACCCATTAGGAATTATTAGAAGTTCTGCTGAACTCTTAAAGAAAAAGCTGATCAGTTTTGATCCTTCAAACACCATACCTGATATCATTGTAGAGGAATCAGGCAGATTAAATAATATAATTACTGATTTTTTAAATTTTGCCAAACCGAAAAGACCTGATTTTGCAAAATGCCACGTAGAAGAAATTCTTGAAAAAAATATAAAGTATCTTTCATCGCAGACTGAAAAACAAGGATACACCATTGAAAAGCATCATGATAATCATCTACCGACAATTATGGCTGATTTTGATATGCTGTACCAGGCATTTCTTAATCTTTTAATAAATTCCATCCAGGCGATGCAAAAAGGTGGAACCATTTCTATTAAAATCAGTTTGGCCAAAGATGCCGTAACGATATTAATTGAGGATGAAGGAGAAGGTGTTCCGGACAATCTTAGCGAAAAGATTTGGGATCCTTTTTTTACAACCAAGGAAAAAGGAACAGGGCTGGGGCTGGTTATTGTGAAAAACATAATCGAAGCCCACAGAGGAAGCATCGAACTTGAAAACAGATCTGCCGGCGGAGTCAGGGTAAAGGTGGCGCTTCCTGAAAATCAGGAGAAATAATCTATGGAAACGGTACTTGTCGTTGATGATGAAAAAAATTATCCACTTATTTTAGGCGCCGTTTTAGAAGAAGAAGGGTTTGAAGTTCTGACAGCAAATAGCGGCAGAGAGGCCCTTGAAATTCAAAAGACATCCGATGTTGATCTTGTTTTGACAGACATGAAGATGCCTTCCATGGACGGCATTGAACTACTTGAAAAAATCAAAGCCAAAGATCCTGATATGCCGGTAATCATGATGACGGCGTTTGGTAGTGTTGATAAAGCGGTTGAAGCGATGGGAAAAGGGGCTTACAGTTATATTCTAAAACCTTTTGATAACGAAAAACTTGTTGTTTACGTTAATAAAGCCATTTCCATGTACAGGGTTGTCAAGGAAAACAGACGCCTTCGAGATGCTGTTGAATCACAATACAGTTTCGGAAATATTATCGGAAAAAGCAAAGTCATGCAGGATATTTATGAAAATATCAGAAAGGTTGCACCTTCCTCCGCAACGGTGCTGATCGAAGGAGAAAGCGGTACAGGCAAAGAGCTCGTTGCAAAATCTATTCATTTTAACTCCCCCAGAAGAGATAAACCTTTTGTCGCCGTCAACTGCAGCGCTCTGGCTGAAAGCCTACTCGAAAGTGAACTGTTTGGCCATGAAAAGGGAGCATTTACCGGTGCCGTTGCCATGAAAAAGGGACGGTTTGAAATGGCTGATGGCGGAACTTTGTTTATCGACGAAATAGGAGAGCTTTCACCCGGCCTTCAGGTAAAACTTCTGCGTGTTCTCCAGGAAAAGGTCTTTGAAAGGGTCGGAGGAGTAAAGCCAGTTTCGGTAAATATTCGCATTATCGCAGCAACAAACAAGAATTTGAAAAATGAAATGGTAAAGCAAAAATTCCGTGAAGACCTTTTTTACCGGTTAAATATCGTACACATTGTGCTGCCTCCGTTGCAACAGCGAAAAGAGGACATCCATCTTCTGGCCGAACATTTTATTGCCAAGTATGCACATGAACATAAATCTGACATTCCGGTCAGTGGCATTGCCAAAGAAGTTCAACGGCTCTTTTACGATTATCAATGGCCCGGCAATGTTCGCGAGCTTGAAAATGTCATTGAACGTGCAATGGTTATGTGTACAACAGCTAAAATAAGCGAAGATGATCTCCCTAAGGAGTTTAAAGCAAATGCTTATAATACATTATACTTAGAAGGCATACCCGCAAATGCGCACCTGGATGAAACCCTTGACTTAATAGAGAAAAAGATGATTGGCAGAGCACTGAAGTTAACCGGTAATGTCCAGTCGGAAGCTGCAAAGCTGCTCGGTATTGGGAAAAGCGGTCTTAACTGGAAGATAAAAAAATTTAAACTTGATATTGGTTCAAAAATTTGAACCGACAGTTTTTTTAAAAAAATCATGTTGATTCAGCAAGTTATTTAATTATAAGAAAAATTAGGTTCAAAAATTTGAACCGAACTAAAAATTTGTATGATATGTTAATTCAAATGGTTATGTTGTTTGACCTTAAAAATGGTTCAAAAATTTGAATTTTCTGTTGGTTTTAAAAAATAAAAAAAATGGATAAATAGTGCATCTGTAGAAATATTTAGATTATATATTATTGTAATTATTGATATAAACAAGATGTTCAGAAATATATTTTAATTTTTCATGGTTTGGCAGGAAATTTGCAGTAAATAAAAGCAACAAACAATTTCTTCATCTGTTTTCCTCCTTTTTCGGCTAACCGGGATGGTCCCGGTTAGCCGTTTTATTATACCTTCAGAAATTCTCAATTCAGCTTTTCCTTTACAAGGTCAAAGTACATTGAATTTGTAAAATCTGAAACGATTTTACTGTATGCTTGTAAACTTTTCTCCTGATCACCTTCCAAAGAATAAAGCCTGCCGAGATTATACCAGGCTTCATTTTGCAGATCAGACTGCGGTCCCTGTACAGTCATTTCAAAATATTGTACGGCACCGGCATAATCTTTCTTCTTTTCGTACGCATAGCCCAGGCTATTTAAAATCAGATTTTTAATAAACGGTTTGTCATTGAAATCCCTCAACGATTTTTCATATAAAGCAATAGCTTCATCCAGTTTTTCGGCATGATAACAAATATTTGCGAAGATAATCCGGGCAAGTTTTCCACCATATCTCCCCGAATATTTTTTCAATAACAACTGAAAATCTTTCTCCACCTCAAGATAAGCTTTGTTTGCACCCTCTTTCACCTTTACTGACTCATATCTGGTTATATTCCGCTCAAGGGATATAGAAGCTTTGTTTTCAGCTTTATTTAAGAAATATCTCCATCCGGAAAATGCCAGCAAAACCAAAAAAATAACAGACACGGCAGCCGCGATCTGACTTTTATGATCGATAATAAACTTAAGCAATTTGGATGAGAAAGTGATAAATTCATCCGGTTCATTGAGAAGCTGTTTTCGTGATATCTTTATTTTTCTTTTCTTTGCCATTTTTCCTCCATTGTGCCTATTCAAGCAATTTTTTTATTCTATCCCATCCTTCTTCAGGAATTTGAGCACCGATAACCCTGCAAACCTCCGATCCGCATGCTGAGCCGAGTTCACCGCATTTTTCCAGCGAGTAACCATTTGCAAATCCGAAAAGGAAACCGGAAGCCCAAAGGTCACCCGCACCGGTTGTGTCCACAACAGGACCTACTGCCTTTGGAGCAATTCTTATAATTTTACCTTTGCTTGAAATATAGCTTCCACGTTCTCCAACCTTTAAAACTGCAATTTCAACTCCCTTAGAAAGAGCCCTGACAGCTTCTATTTCATCAGAAAATCCTGTAAACACACGGGCCTCATCTTCATTAGCAATAAGGATATCCACATATTCTTTTACAATTTTTATAATGATATCTTTCGATTCTTCAACAACCGTAAAACTGGCAAGATCTAAAGAGATAAGCGCGCCGGCTTTTTTGGCGGAATCTAAAGCTGCGAGTATCAGGTCACTGTTAAAAAGCAGGTATCCTTCAATATGAACAATCATCGCATGATCAAAACAACCGGTCGATATTTCATCGGGCTTGGTTTCAGATGAGGCACCAAGATATGTAAACATAGACCGCTGTGCATCCGGTGTAATAATGGAAAGGACCCTGCCTGTGGGTAGTAAAGATGTAAAGAGCAAAGGTTCAACATTATTTTTTTCCAGACTGGATTTAAGCAGGTTGCCCATGGAGCCACGACCGCATTTACCGACAAAACGAGCCTCTCCTCCAAGCTTTCCTATACCCACAGCTGTATTACAGGCTGAACCTCCAGGTACTATCAAAGTGTCACTTTTTGTTTTTGACAGCGTCTGTTCAATGAAATCCTTATCAACCAGGGTCATTCCACCCTTTGCGGCACCTGTTCTTTCCAGAAAATGGTCCCCTTCATAAGCAAGGATATCAACCAGTGCTGATCCCACCCCCACAATAAGTCTTTTATTTGAAGGACGCTTTTTGGCTTTACTCATTTTTTCAATAGTCTCTTTTTGAGTGTTGCTAATATTAAATGTTTCGCTAAAATAAAAAAACTGCTTTATGCGAGTCCATTCATTTTCAAAAAAAAGCCGTTTGTCTAACCTATGGACATTGTGTCCGGCTTTATAGGACAAACGGACATGGTTGTAAAGAAAATTTGTTTTATCCCGCCTTTAAAACTTGTTGAACACGTAAAAAAATAGATAACCGTTATGCGTTTAGTCACTTCTCGCCAGAGAAAGGAAAACCGGACAAGACTATCCCCGTATGTTGTATTTATATATGCTGCACAATGTACATATTGTGTTTTTGATGTTTCACAACAAAAAGTGTGACATATTTTATATATCTTTGACCAAAAGTTCTTGACAGCCAACAGTTTGGGTGATATTAAGTCTCTTTGGTTTAAGCTATATCTTCTTGATTTTAATGGATATTTTCTTGTATGCAACAAATTATTGGTAATAACCATATAAATACTATAAGGATCTTTTTTTAAATTTATATCATAATAGAGGAGTTTTAACCAAAATTAGGCCGTTTTAAAAAGGATATTATTTTGGACAAAGTGATGAAGGGAGGTGCAAATAACTTAGGGCTACAGTAAAAATTGGTATAGGAAATAAGTTAATAATAATGAATACAAAACAAAATTAGGAGGTATAATAAATGCCAAGTTTTGTAATTGCAGAAAAATGTGATGGCTGCAAGGGCGGGGATAAGACAGCATGTATGTATATTTGTCCCAACGACTTGATGGTTCTTGAACCCAACGAAATGAAAGCTTACAACCAGGAACCGGATCAGTGCTGGGAATGCTTTTCATGTGTAAAAATCTGTCCCACCCAGGCAATCGAAGTAAGAGGGTACTCTGACTTTGTACCCCTGGGAAGCAGCATAATGCCGATGCTCGGAACCGAAGATGTTATGTGGACCTGTAAGTTTAGAAACGGACTGATCAAACGCTTTAAGTTCCCCATTCGGACAACTCCCGAAGGGACTGCCAACGCCTATCCGGATCTGAAAGGTAATGACATTGAAAGTGGCCTGCTTGCAACAGAAGAAGCTGACGGCTATACTATTCCGTCACCTCAGGCAACTGTCTAGGCAGGTTGTGCTTTAACCCGGAAAAATTAATCACGATTACATAAATTTTCAAGGAGGACATAATATGGCATTACCAAACAAACCTACGGGTGAAACTAAGGCCGTAAGGGATCCGGAAGTCGAAGAGCGAGAAGTCGATATCCTGATCGTCGGCGGCGGAATGGCTGCCTGCGGAACTGCGTTTGAAGTAAAAAAATGGATGGATGAAGGACAGAGCGTTCTGCTGTGCGACAAGGCTGCTATGGAAAGAAGCGGTGCTGTTGCCCAGGGCCTGTCGGCTATTAATACTTATATTGGCGAAAACTCACCTGATGACTATGTCCGCATGGTCAGAAACGATCTCATGGGCATTGTCCGTGAAGACCTGATATTTGATCTGGGCTGTCATGTGGATGATTCGGTCCATCTGTTTGAAGAATGGGGACTTCCCATCTGGAAAAAAACAGAAGACGGAAAAAACCTGGACGGAAAAAAGGGCCAGAAAGTAGGTACTTTAAAAAGCGGTGCTGCCCCTGTTCGTACAGGTAAGTGGCAAATCATGATAAACGGCGAGTCTTATAAGAGGGTCGTTGCCGAAGCTGCAAAACTGGCCCTTGGAGAAGATAATATTATAGAGCGATGCTTTATTGTTGAGCTCTTACTTGATGCCAACAACGAAAACCAGATTGCCGGTGCCGTCGGTTTCTCCGTCCGCGAAAATAAGGTTTATATCATCAAATGTAAAACTATGATGGTTGCCTGCGGTGGTGCGGTAAACATTTACCAGCCAAGATCAGTCGGTGAAGGCAAAGGACGTGCATGGTATCCGGTATGGAACGCCGGTTCAACTTACACCATGTGCATGAAAGTCGGCGCCGAGCTTTCCATGATGGAAAACCGTTTCACCCCGGCCCGTTTTAAAGACGGATACGGTCCTGTGGGTGCTTGGTTCCTTCTGTTTAAAGCCAAAACCTTAAACGGTCTGGGTGAAAATTTTGCCGCAGGCGATGCCGCCAAGGCAGAACTTGAAAAGTATGCACCTTATGGCACCGCTGCCGTTACACCGACCTGTCTTAGAAACCACCTGATGCTCTTTGAAATGAAAGCAGGCCGCGGCCCGATCATCATGGATACTGTTACAGCTCTGGCAACTCTCGGGGAAACCATGGATAAAAAAGAGCTCAAGCATCTTGAGGCGGAAGCATGGGAAGACTTTCTTGACATGACATGCGGACAGGCCAACCTGTGGTGTGCACAGGACTGCGAACCTGAAAAGAAAAACTCCGAAGTTATGCCTACAGAACCTTACCTGCTCGGATCTCATTCCGGCTGTTGCGGACTATGGACTTCCGGCCCGAATTATGACTGGGTCCCGGATTCCTACAAATGGGGTGACAAGGGCAAGGTTTATAATCGGATGACCACGGTTACAGGGCTTTTTACAGCCGGTGACGGTGTTGGTGGCTCGGGGCACAAGTTCTCTTCCGGTTCACATGCCGAAGGTCGTATAGTTGGCAAGGAAATGGTAAAATTTGTCAAGGATCATGCAGATTTTTCACCTGCCATAAGCCAATCCAAAGAAGAACTGGTTGACATGATTTACAAGCCGGTGAGGACATATCTTGACAACTATGAGTACACCACGGCAGAAGATATTAACCCTGCTTATGTCAAACCTTCCGGAATGGCTCTGCGCCTGATGAAAGCCACCCATGAGTATGGTGCAGGTACGGCGACCTTTTATCAGACCAGCAGCAAATCCCTGGAAATCGTTATGGAATTGCTCCAGACCATGCGTGAAGACTGTAAAAAATTGGCTGCCGGTGATCTCCATGAACTCATGAGGGCATGGGAGATTGAACATCGTATCTGGACTGTAGAGGCTCATCTGCGTCACATCCAGTTCCGCAAAGAGACGCGATACCCCGGCTTCTACTATCAGGCCGATTATCCGGGACAGGATGATGAAAACTGGTTCTGCTTTGTCAACTCCAAGTATGATCCGAAAGCAGGAACCTGGGATGCATTCAAGAAAGACTATATCAAAATCATTCCTGATTAATAGCATAGTTGACTGCCTGTTAATCGATCGTAAAAACCTCCAGGTGCTTTCCGGCATCTGGAGGTTTTTATTAATTTTTTATTTACACGACTGCTTTCAGGCGGTATCCGGATTGAAACTTCAAACCTGAAATTTGAAACTGAATCGTTCACCGGGTAGTTAGCCAGAAACTTCAATGGGTGTTTTTCATCATTCCCGCTGGTCTGTTACAAACCGATATCAAAAGCTAATGACGAATTTCCAATTTCAAGTTTATAGCTTCAAATTTAAGGATATCGTCTGAAAACAAGCATTTAAAACGTATTTGAAAAAACAAACAGCTATTAAATTTTAATGCACGGAGGGATAGCATGACAGAAGACAAAGCAACCCCTGCAAACGGAAGCATTTTGGTTGTTGGAGGAGGGATAAGCGGAATAACCACAGCCCTCGAAGCTGCTGAAGTGGGGTACGAAGTGTTTCTGGTCGAAAAAAATCCTTACCTGGGTGGAAGAGTGGCACAGCTCAATCAATATTTTCCAAAGCTATGTCCTCCGACCTGTGGTCTTGAAATCAATTTCAGGAGAATTAAGGATAATCCAAGAGTCAAAGTATTCACAATGGCCGAAGTTGAAAAAGTTGACGGCTCGTCCGGCAGCTACAACGTCTCTATCAAATTAAATCCTCGTTATGTTAATGAAAACTGTACCTGTTGCGGAGAGTGCGAAGAGGTTTGCGAAACTTTGATAGACAGCAGCTATAATTTTGAAATGAATAAAATCAAGGGCGCATATCTACCCTTTGAAATGGCCTTTCCCGCCCGTTATGTCATGGCCCCTGAAATGAAGGGAACAGATGATGCAACGCGGTGCAAAAAAGCCTGTCAGTATGATGCCATCGACTTTGATATGGAGGCAAAAACGATTGACCTGCAGGTTGGAGCTGTTGTCTGGGCAACAGGCTGGGAACCGTATGATGCAAAAAAAATAGACAATCTCGGCTTTGGTCAGCATCAAAATATCATTACCAATATGATGATGGAGAGAATGGCTTCTCCCAATGGTCCGACAAAGGGAAAAATAGCCCGCCCATCGGACAGCAAGGAGCCTGAAAGCATCGCTTTTGTTCAGTGTGCCGGATCGAGGGATGAAAATCATCTTCCCTATTGTTCTTATATCTGCTGTATGGCTTCATTAAAGCAGGCTACTTATGTGCGTGAACAATATCCTGATGCCAAGGTTTATATTTTCTATATTGATGTACGGGCTCCGGGCCAGAGATATGAAAAATTTTATAAAAAAATCAAAGAGGATGAAAACGTCTTTATGATCAAAGGCAAGGTGGCTGAAGTCAGTGAAGAAGATGGCACAGGAAATATCACTGTGGTTGCTGAAAATGCTGTAACAGGGGAAAAAACAGGGCAAACTGTTGAAATGGTTGTCCTTGCTACCGGAATGCAGCCGACAGCGGCAGGTACAAAACTACCTGCCGACTTAAAGTACAATGCTGATGGCTTTATCATTAACGATTTTGAGAAAGGCGGCATGTTTGCTGCAGGATGTGCCAATAAGCCTGCCGATGTCGTATCGTCCAATCAAAATGCAACCGGTATGGCCCTTAAGGCTATTCAAACCCTGGTGAAGAGGTAGGAGGTATCCATGGATAAAAAGTATGGTGTATATATATGCACAGGCTGCGGAATCGGGGATGCCCTTGATATAAAAGACTTGTGCGGCGTACCGGAAGAAGAAGGGCTTCCCGTTCAAACCCATCCGTTTCTTTGCGGGAAAGAAGGGGTTGAACTGATAAAAAAAGATATTGAAGAAAAAGGCACCAATACCCTGGTTGTTGCAGCGTGCAGCCGAAGGGTCAATTTTGATGTTTTCAATTTTGACGGCTGTATAATCGATCGGGCCAACATAAGAGAAGGAGTTGTATGGTCTCATCCCCGCTCTGAATATCCGGCGCTAACTGAAGAGCAAAAAGATAGCGAAGAGCATTTTGACCGGGTCCAGATGATGGCCGAAGACTACCTGAAAATGTCAATGGCAAAGGTTGAGAAAATAGATGTACCTGAACCGTCTTTGCTTGAATCTTTAAGCAGAAAAATACTGGTCATTGGTGGGGGTATAACAGGTATTTGTGCTGCCATTGATGCTGCAAAAGCAGGATATGATGTCACCATTATCGAAAAGGAAGCACAGCTTGGCGGACATGCAAATGACTGGAGAAAACAGCTTCCAACAACCGATCCTTATGAAACCCTGCTTTCTCCAATAGTCGGTGACAGAATAAAAGAGCTTGATAACTATTCGAATATAACCGTTAAAACAGAAACCGTGGTCGCCCGTATTGCCGGACAACCGGGTGAATTTACTGTAACATTGAAAAAACCCGGTGAAAAAATCGAATTTGATGTTCCCTATCCTTTGCCGGATGAAATGAAAGTTGACGAAAAAGGACAAGAACTCGATGCAGAAAAGCTCCACGAAGTTTTTATGGAGTATAACAAGGGCAAAAAAGATGTACTGGCTCTTGATCCGAACGGTGAACTCTTTGGCGCAGTCATACTGGCTGCAGGCTGGCAGCCCGATGAAATAGAAGGGGAAGAATTTGCTCACCTGGGCCTGGGACAACTGCCCGACGTTGTGACCAACACCCAGTTTGAAGAAATCGCCGCAAAAGGAAAAATAGCACGGCCATCTGACGGAAAAGAAGCCAAATCTGTTGTTTTTGTGCAAAGTCCCGGCAAGGGCGACGATGACAGTGACTTTGACTTTGGTGGTTCGGTCACAAGCCTTGTCTCTCTTAAACAGGCCAAGTATGTAAGGGAAGACCACGACGACGGGAAAGCTTATATTTTCTATCAACATATGCGAACACCCGGTCTTTCTGAAAACTTTTACAAGAGTATTCAGCAGGATGAGGGCATCTTTTTAACCAAGGGTGAAGTGATCAGCGTCTCTAAAAATGGGGATGGAATGATTGTTGAAGCCGATAATACCCTTCTTGGAGAAAAGATGCAGGTAAAGGCAGATATGGTCGTACTGGCTGCCGGAATGGTACCGGCTACAGCAGATGACCCTGTGGTCAACATGGCTTACAGGCAGGGTCCTGGCTTTAGGGACATTGATCTTTTTAACGGATATGTGGATTCAAATTTCATATGCTTTCCGTATGAAACCCAGAGAACGGGAATTTATGCTGCCGGGTGCGTGCGCAGGAGCATGACTGTGGAGGAATCCATTGAAGATGCATCTGGAGCGGCCCTTAAGGCGATTCAATGTATAGAGTCGGTAAACAAAGGCGTAGCGGTTCACCCAAGGTCAGGAGATATGACGTTTCCTGACTTTTTCTTCCAGAGATGTACACAGTGCAAGCGATGCACAGATGAATGTCCCTTCGGGGCCTTGGATGATGATGAAAAAGGAACGCCAAAACCGAATCCGACACGGTGCAGACGCTGTGGTACATGCATGGGGGCATGCCCTGAACGAATCATAGGATTTGCAGATTATAATATCGACAGTATCGGCTCCATGGTAAAAGCAGTGGGGGTCCCTTCTGAAGACGATTACGATGAACCTCCAATGCGGGTCCTCGGCCTGGTTTGTGAAAATGACTCATATCCTGCACTGGACGTTGCGGGTTTAAACCGGCTTTCATATTCTGCCGATGTCCGGTTAATTCCTGTAAGATGTCTTGGTTCTGTAAACGTAATTTGGATCAAGGATGCACTTGCCCAGGGTATGGACGGAGTTTTCCTTCTTGGATGCAAACACGGGGATGACTACCAGTGCCATTTTGTGAAGGGGAGTGAACTTGCAGATATCAGAATGAAAAAGATCGGCGATGCGCTTTCAAGCCTGGCTTTGGAAGAGGAACGGGTTGCACAATTTGAGGTTGCAATCGACGATTATGATAAACTTCCCAAGATAATTAATGATTTTGTAGAAATGATTGAAGACCTTGGTCCCAACCCGTTTAAGGGCTTCTAGTCGATTGATGATTTTTAATTGAAGATGGATTATTTAAATAACCATAGAGACCTTTAAAAAAATCGGACCTAATTTTAAAGGTCTCACAGTGGGTCTTCAATACAGGAGGTAAATATGGCGGATACATACATGATTGAGCCTGATATAGGATTTATCAGAGAAGTTAAAGGGCTGGGTGGCGCAGATCTGAAAAAATGCTTTCAGTGCGCAACCTGCTCAGTTGCCTGTCCGATTTCCCCGGACAACAAACCGTTTCCCAGAAAGGAAATGATTGCCGCGTCCTGGGGGCTGAAAGACAGGCTTGTTGCAAACTACGACATATGGCTGTGTCATAACTGTGGTGACTGTACAACCCTATGCCCGAGAGGGGCAAAACCCGGAGAAGTCCTTGGAGCTATCCGTTCCTATGCCATTGCAGATTACGCTGCACCAAAAGCGCTGGGCAGGGCAATTAATGATCCTAAAAAACTCCCCCTTCTCCTGGCGATTCCAGTGGTGATCTTTATTCTTCTAGGTCTTATTACAGGCCTTTTAAACTTCAAACCGGGCGGCGGTGAAATCGCCCATGCGCATTTCTTTTCCACATGGCTGGTTGATATGATTTTTGTTCCCCTTGCAGCCTGGGTTGTCATTATTTTTGCCATGGGTCTTAAAAGATTTTTAAATGACATTCATGAAAACGCATTGCTTACGGGTAAAACCGATAAAAAGGAACTTGAAATTGGTGGACTTATCCAGGGTCTTATCCGTGTGATCCCAAAGATCTTATTGCACAGGCAATTTAATGAGTGCGGTGACAACAAAGATCGTGCCACGGCACATTTGCTTGTACTTTATGCATTTATATCTCTGTTTATTGTGACGAATATATTCTTTTTTACACTGTATGTTCTGCAGGTACACGGTCCCTATTCACAGATGAACCCCGTTAAGTGGCTTGCCAATATAGCTGGGATTTCCCTTATTTTTGGCAGTATCCTTTTGATAAAAAACCGCCTGTCTAAGACTGATCAGACAAGCAGCTATGTTGACTGGTATCTGATTTGTCTTGTCCTGGGACTGGGTTTAACGGGCATGGGCACTGAAATAACCAGGCTGCTGGGCTGGGCCTTTATTTCTTACGGGCTCTATTTCATCCATCTTATGTTTGTATTCATGCTCTTTGCGTTTTTGCCGTTTTCAAAGATGGCCCACCTTGTATATCGGACAGTGGCCATGGCCTATGGCGAGTATACAAACCGGGCATAATTAAAACTTTCATTGTAACTGCACAATCATTTTTTTTATCTTCCCCTGGTGTGAAAAAGCTAAAAAACTTTTTCACACCAGGGAATTTGCCTGCCACCATTCTTTAGAAGTAGTACTTCACAGCAGCATAAACTTTGTAGTCGTTTAACTTTTCTCCGTATTCAGTATGATCTTTTCCCAAAAGAAATGTCGTTTTAAGCTCAAATTCAAGGTTGGTTATAGGGGTGTATATTAACTGGGGTGTGATTGAACCGCTTCTATCATTGATATTGTATATGCAGGCAACCGAAGGTATAAAATACAAAATGTCAAATGGCTCTTTTTGTGACACCTTTAAATAAAGATAATCTTTCATTACGGTTTGTTTGTTATAAAACTGACTTCCATATTGCCTGCTTGTCACAAGATCAGCCATACCTCTGCTATCGATGTAATCTTTATATCCTGCTTTAGTAAAAGTAAAATAATCTTCCATCTCATCTGCCGTGTAACCCTGTCCGTTTCGGTAATATTCAAAAATATAAGTGGTGTCATGACTTGTCAGATAGCGGATACCAATAAGATAGCTTTTTGCGTCGTATTTTTTTTCAGTCAGATTGCCCTGATTATCCGTTTTATATTTTACCTCATCCAAAACAATGGCTGCTTCACCGTGAATTTCAAAATTGGCAGAAATGTTTTTAGAAAAATCGACTCCAAATCTGTCTTCAACTTCTTCTCCGGTCAGAAGCATCACGTCTAAATCTGTGTTAAAAGCAAAAAAATAAATTTTAGCTCCCCATATAATGTCCCTTTCCGTGCCCCATTCATCATTGATATGTCTTGATACCGGAAGAATGACAGGTGTCAGGGCAATAGTCTTCAGCGGACTGTTTATGCTTTTTATCAAATCACCGCTGACAACGTAGTATCCTTCCAGCGTGGCATCCGGATCTTCAATATCTTTTGCACGGCTGAAAAAGGCTGCCGGGTTCCAGGCATACCCCTTCCCCCACTTTAATACTTTTTTGCCGGCGTCTAAGGTTACAGACGGATCTGGCAGCAAAGATACGTATGCCTCTTCCGTTATTCGATCATTTTCCCACTCTTCATCATCATTGTAGTAAAGATCTCCATTGAGGCGACCATAAAGTTTGACCATCCTAACCTGGTAACTCCCATCAACCTTGAGATTCAAATCGGTTTGGAAAAAGGTGTCATCATCTTTGCCGTTTGGGAATCTTTGAAGAAAAAGAAGACTCTCCTCATCAAATCCTTTTATCGTTTCTGATATCTTAAATTCAGCATTAAAGGAATACGGTTTTTTTTCAGCTTCAGGAATTTCAAAGTCAAGATCAATCGTATCTGAGCTTTTATCCTCAGCAAATATAAATCCAGGGGTGGAAATACATATAAAGATTAAAAAAAACAATGTCCGAAGGGATAACTGCATTACTACCTGAGGCCTTCAACTTTTGACATGTAATTTAAAGTAAAAACTTCGTCAGGCAGATCTTTTACTTTCACCTTTGCAAAAATCATAATCGATTTATACCCTTTATAGAGAGGGCTGTCGGTCTCGATTAAGGCAGGACGAACAATACCGCCACCAAAATCCCTGACCTTTTTAAAATATAGAGTTTTAATAAGCATTCCCGATGAGGCGAAGCATTCTGTTTTGTCCGGAAGAAGTCTTTTGCCATAAACCCACATTTTTACTCTGTCATAGGCAACGGTATTTGTCTTTGCTTTAAGATGAAGAATATATCCCTTGTCTGTCGGCTCAACCTTTTCACAGTTGTATTCCGTGCTGTAATCAAGGCGCATAATATCCGAATTGTTGAACACTCCTCCTGTCACGGACTGAAGACTGGTTATGCGTATCGGTTTACCGACATTAGGGATGTAAAGCCACATGTTTTCTCCGATCCGCAGTGTGCTTCTGCCCTTTTCACTGGCCGGAGATAAAAAGACAGATGCCATCTTCTCCTTGCCCTTCTTAACAGCGTACATGACAAATTCTTTTTTTGAGCCGTTCGGTTCAATATTGATCAATTTTCTGTACATTTCAAAACTTTTCGGATTCAAATTGCGATCAACTTTTTTAAGCATTTCATTTCCATCAAGGGCAAACGCCGATGCAGCAGCAAAGAGGCACATAAGAATGACTAGTAGTATTTTCTTCATAATATTCCTTTTAAATCATAAATTAATGAATTTCATTTCAATACTTCAGATCTTTATTCCTATACATGGCCCAAAGCCTCAACCGGTTCCATTTTAGAAGCCCTGTATGCCGGTTGCAAAGTGGCAAAAAGCGAGATGAGTAATACTATTGCCGTCACCCAGGCCAGTTCTGAGAGGCTGATTGTCGGAGACAATAAATAAATAGCACTACGGCCAAAAGCAAACGGGATCTTGTAAATGTTTAGAAAATAAATACCGACGATTCCGATAATGTTGCCGACCATGGTACTGATAAGCCCGAGAGATAATCCTTCGGCAAGAAAAAGGCCCATAATTTTACCGGGTGCAGTTCCTATGGCTGACATGGTTCCGATTTCCCTCACCCTTTCGTAAACAGACATCATCATAACATTTAAAACGCTTATAAGGACAATAGCGATCATAATCAATTTCATGCTGATGGTCATGAAATCGATCATCTTTGCTATATTTGCAAAGGGTGAAAGTTTTTTCCAGGTATGTATTTCAAAGGCGGGTTTTCCTTTTTTATTTTTAAACTCTGCCACAACAGATTCAAGGTCTGCGGAAACATCGTCGAGTTTATCAAATTCTTTAATTCGCAGGGCAATTTCTATAATCTCAGGCTTTTCCATTCGAAGCAAAGATCGGGCATCCTTTATATGTATATACCCTTCCTTGCCCTGGGGACCGACCAGGCTTTCGATAACCCCTATCACCGTGAAATTAAGTCCGTTTACAGAGCCATCCTTGTTGTGGGCCACAAGCACTACAGGATCTTTAATTTTAATCTTCAGTCCTTTGGCCAATTTTTCAGGAATAATGATTTCTCCCGGTTTGAGCAAAATATCAGGTAATTCACTGCCACTAAATTTCATCCGATCGCCGACATTGGGACAAACTTTTATTTCCTTTTTTGGATCAATAGCATTTAAGCGGACGCCGGTGGTTTCTTTAAAATTGCTCAGCATAGCTGTTAGCTTTATTCTGGGTGAATAAGCCTCAATATCGGAATTCTTTTTGAGTACTCTTTCGATCTTTTTGTAGCCTTTTTGATTAATGGTCAGGTTCAAAGGGCTGGTATCGATAGAAGATACATAACCTTTCTTATGAATTTGCATCTGGGCCAGATTGGAATCGGTAATCTGGCCGATCATCATTTCTTTAAATGAGCCTGCAAGTCCCGAAAAAAGAATCACCATCAACACGCCGAGTGTGATTAGCATGGAAGTCAGCAATGTCCTGCGCTTATATCGCATCAGATTCCGCAGGGCAATTTTAAAAATTCGAATCATTATATTTCTCCTTCATTATTTTTATTTAAACCAGTCTTCCGTCTTCAAGGGTATGTATAACCTCGGCTTCCTGCATGACTCCGGGATCATGGGTGGAAAAGATGAAAGTGGTTTTGAATTCATCCCGCATGGCGCGCATCAGACGAATGACATTTACTGCAGATTTTTTGTCCAGGTTTGCAGTTGGCTCATCTGCGAGAACAAGTTTTGGCTGGGTTACCAGAGCCCGTGCCACTGCCACCCGTTGCTTCTGGCCTCCTGAAAGCTGGTCGGGAAATTTGTCCTTCTGATCAAGCATACCCACAGACTCAAGAACTTTCAGCACTTTTTCCTTTCTTTTTGATACAGATTCATTTTTTATCATCACAAGCGGGTATTCGACATTTTCATAGGCGGTAAGCACAGGAAAGAGGTTGAATGCCTGAAAGATAAATCCAAGGGTAGCGCTTCTGAATGCCGCACTCTGTCTTCGATCAAAACCATTTACCTGTGAACCCTCCACGGATATCTCTCCTTTTGTCGGTTTATCGAGACAACCGATAAGGTTCAACGCGGTTGTTTTTCCGCTTCCCGAAGGTCCTACAAAAGAAACAAAGGAGGCCTCATCAATGGAAAGGGTTACATCCTGCAAAGCTTTTACCTGCACCTCACCTGTCTGGTAAAATTTTGAAACATTATCAATCTGAACCAAAGCCATATTTTTCTCCTTTTACTCAAAAGCAGATTAAACGAATATTATAGTCGTTCTCATAAATATATTCCGTTTTAAATAAGGAAACTGTCTGAGTGTATTTAAGATCGTTAAGAAAGAACTTGAATGCAATCTGGTTATTTTGTTGAACTCAATCTAAAACTAAAATCAATTATAATATGCTCGGTCTGATCTTTCTTTACGATCTCTTATATACGAGTTTTTCATCGTTCAAAATGGAATATATTTATGAGAAACAGTATAACCATTTTATTATCGCAAAGAACAAAGGGGGACAAGGGTCCCCCGTTTGATCATTTTCATTTTAGTTCTTACCAGCAACGGCTCTGATTGCTTTTCCAGAGACCCATTCCTCTTCCATGAAATCCCCGCCCTTTGTGGCCGAATCCGGGGCCCATCTGGCCTAAATCTGGGCTTATCTTGTTCATTCTAATACGATGCTCGATTCTCTTTTGGTCTAACTGACCTTTTAAACCGGACAACTCTTTTTGTATCGCTTTTGCCTTTTTAGGATCAGGATTTTTTTTGGCCAGTTCGCTGTTTAATTCAAGACGCTTTTGATAAATATTTTGCCTTAAATCCTGGGTCGCTTTAAAAAATGCGTTCCGCTCTTCATCCAGTTTAGCAACTTCCTCTTCACTCAAATTGCCCATGAATCCTGGATTTCCATAGCCTCTATGATACCTTTCATACCCGGAACCGTTACAACCATACTGGCCGCTTTGGGTGTAACGGGCGTTTACCCTCCCCTTGCCCTGGTCGGCAAATGCGGTTACTCCCGTTCCCATTATTGCAACCAGCGTTAAAACGATAAGTGTTTTACTTAAATTTTTGATTTTCATTTTTTGTCTCCTTTATCTTTAAATGTTAATTTAAATTTTCTTGTGTGTTCTCTTCATCGCGATTTAAAACACTACATGAGCAAGTTGTGTGCCAGACTAAAAATATAAAGATTAATAGCTCATAATCTTCTTGAATCATAACGTATTGTTGTCGTAAATTTTATTTATTCGTTTTGAAAAAGAAATATCCCTTGATTAGAAAAACACAATGGTGGATACTATGTATCCAGGCAAGGTGGGTATTTAGGGAAAAGTGGGTAAAAAGGATACACTTGGTTTCAGGCCTTTTTTGAATGGCAATTAACCTCAGGAGAAACGCTCATTTAACGCAGCGCCCTTCAAGCGCAGTGCCATTGCCTTTAAAGGTTATGTTACACTATAAAGTGGCACTGAATTTGCTTAAAATAATAGCATGACGAACAAAACAAAAATGAAAAGATTTTGGACAGGTGTTCCTCCCTGGATATTTATTGGAGCAGTTGTTGTGCTGTTTCCAATCTTTGCTTTTATGATAACAGAAAACTTAAATCGCCAGAAGGAAAACAATGTTCGTCTTCTTCTGGAGAAAGGAGCAGCCCTGATAAGGTCTTTTGAGGCAGGCACGCGCACAGGAATGATGGGTAGATTGCGAAGCGATTTTAAACTGCAAAGGCTTCTTACCGAGACCGCCCAGCTACCTGATATTGTTCATCTGCTCGTTGCAGATACAAACGGAGTCATCTTTGCCCACAGTGATCTTTCGCAAATTGGCGAAACATACGGAAATGATTTAGATCTTGCTAAAATATCCGGCATTTCATCGGAGCAATGGCGTTTTAAATCATATCCTGAGGGAAAAAATATTTTTGAAGTTTTTCGAAGGTTTTCGCCCACCGGTGGCCCCATGGGAGGACAACATGGGCGAAGGTTTTCGCCTTTCGGCGGCCCCACGGGGAAACAACATGGGCGGATGATATTCCATCCCAACCCTAAACATCGTATGCACATGCAGCCAGAGGTTCTTTCCGATCCTCAAATTATTTTTGTAGGGCTGGACATGGAAACCATCGAAGCAGCCCAAAAAGCAGACGCAAGACATACTGTAGTTATGGGCATTATCCTGCTTTTAACCGGATTTGCCGGTATCATTTTTCTTTTTTTAGCCCATAGCTATCGCACAACAAAGGCCTCTCTTTCCAGGGTAAAGGCATTTTCAGACAACCTAGTGGAGAATGCCCCCATCGGTCTTATTGCCGTTGATGATAATCGGAAAATTGTATCTTTTAATCATGTAGCAGAAACCGTCCTTGGAATTTCTATTGAAAAAGCAATCCAAAAGAAGGCTAAAGAAATACTTCCAACAGAACTTTCAAATCAGATCGATCACCCGGATATTACAAAGGGTATTGTAGAAAAAGAGATAGAATGTCTGGTCCAAGACGGCAGGAACATTCCACTGCAGGTCAGCGCCACATTACTTCACGATGAAGACCAGACTTTTTTAGGGCATGTTCTCCTTTTTAAAGACTTAAGCGAAATTCAGGCTTTAAGAAGAGAAATTACGAAAAATCATCGCCTTGCAGCCATTGGAAGACTTGCAGCCGGTGTCGCCCATGAAATAAGAAATCCTTTAAGTTCGATCAAAGGATTTGCCACTTATTTTAAGGAAAGATATCGGGAAAATAAAGATGATCAGCAAACAGCCAACATCATGATCCAGGAAGTTGAAAGATTAAACAGGGTAGTCGGTCAGCTTTTGGAATTTGCCAGACCTGTCACAATATCAAAGAAATCAACATCCATTGAAGTTGTTATCAATAATTCCCTGAAACTTATTGAAAGTGAATCTTTAAAAAAGAATATAAAAGTTAAAACCGACTTCCCATCATCAATGAATGAGGTATTTATCGATCCGGATAGGATAAACCAGGTTCTTTTAAACCTTTACTTAAATGCCATAGAAGCTATGGAAAACGGTGGACGACTCACTGTTGCCCTTTTATCGGATGAAGAAAACAAATGGATTAAAATTATTGTTAAAGATACCGGTGCCGGCATAAAAAAAGAAGACCTCGCTCATATATTTGATCCTTATTTTACTACGAAACCATCCGGCACGGGCCTTGGTCTGGCCATCGTTCATAATATCATAGATGCGCACAGTGGAAAGATGAAAATTGAAAGCGATCTTCAAAAGGGTACAACCGTAACCTTATTTTTGCCCATTTCAAATAGAGACAAAACCGATGAATAACAAAAGTGAAATACTCATTGTGGATGATGACAGTGCTCATCGAACCATGCTGAGAACCCTTCTAAGCGGGTGGCAATACGATATTATTGAAGCGGATGACGGGTCAACGGCCATAGAAAAGGTCAAAGAGCGTCCCTTTGATCTGGTTTTGATGGATGTCCGCATGTTAAAGGTTTCAGGTCTTGAGGCCTTAGATGAAATAAAAGCTTTTAATCCTGCCATTCCTGTCATCATTATGACAGCATATTCATCTCTCGAAACAGCCGTTGAAGCTATAAAAAAAGGAGCCTACGATTATCTCACCAAGCCGCTGGATTTTGACAAGCTGAAGATAACGATTCAAAGAGCCATGGAACATATCCGGCTAAAACAGGAAAACCGTATTCTAAAAGAGAGTCTCGGAACGCATTTTGACCGGCAGAACATCATCGGGCAAAGCCCGGCTATGATTCAGCTTTTAGAAACAGTTTCACAGGTCGCTGCATCGGAAGCAACGGTTCTGATAAACGGTGAATCCGGGACAGGTAAGGAGCTTATCGCAGGGGCGATCCATTTTAACAGCCTCAGAAAAGACGGCCCATTTGTTAAAATTAACTGTGCCGCCATCACGGAAACACTCCTTGAATCCGAGCTTTTCGGACATGAAAGAGGAGCCTTCACAGGAGCGGATAAAAGAAAGGAGGGACGGTTTGCTCAGGCCCATAAAGGAACTCTATTCTTAGACGAGGTCAGCGAAATGGCCCTGGCCATGCAAGCAAAACTTTTGCGTGTTTTACAGGAGAGGGAGATCACCCGTGTAGGAGGAGATACCGCTGTTAAAGTGGATGTCCGCGTCATCGGTGCAACAAACCGCAATCTAAAGAATATGATAAAAGAAGGTTCATTTCGTGAAGATCTCTTTTACCGCCTGAACGTTATCAGCCTTGATATCCCTCCCTTAAGGAAAAGAAGAGATGACATTGTTCTTCTTACCCAGCATTTTATACAAAATTTTGCAGAAAAAAACCGAAAACAGATAAAAGGATTTACGCCCAAAGCGATTGATCGCCTGATACGATATGACTGGCCTGGAAATGTTCGAGAACTCATGAATGCAGTGGAAAGAGCAGTGGTCCTAGCGAGAACAGAACGCATTGATGATGAAGATCTTGCAATTATCCAAACACCTTTTGACCAGGCTGTCGAAAGCACACCGGTTTTAGAAGAAATCAATGAGATAACGACTCTTGAAAATATGGAAAGAACGGCTGTTATTAAAACGCTTAAAGCCACAGATGGAAACAAAAGTGAAGCGGCAAGGCGACTGGGGATAACAAGAAAAACACTGCATAAAAAACTTAAAAAATATGGCATCATGCCATAAACGCTTTTTAGAAAAAACACCAAAACGTGATGTACTTGACATCATTTAAAGACATTGGGAAAAAAGGAACTGTATATTTTATCCCTTTTGCACCTGCCTATCCTTCTTGCTGCTTTTGCTTTTCTCCCCGGGCTTTTCTTTTGATCCTTTTACGGTTTCTTCCACAGTATTGTAAATATCTTTAAAGATTTCATTGAACCCGGCTGGTGAAACCCTACCGCCTTCAATAAATTTAACAACGATTTCTTTTGCTGCCCTTAAGACCTGTTCATCCATTGATGCCATTTCAAATACCTTTTTAATTGCGGTTTTTGTGTTTTATTTGTAAGCGTTCACAGCTTGAAACTTTGAAATTAGAAAATAGAAATTGGAAATATAGTCTTCATGCTCTTGTGCTGTTAATAAACACATTCAATTTTGGGCTAAGTTTCATCTCTCCCAAATTTCTGCTTTCGAATTTCAAAGTTTCAAGCTGTGAACGTTTACCTTTATTTAAAATAAAGGGTTTTGAGTGTCAAAGGAAAAAGATATTCAAACCTTGGTTGAGTGATTATTTGTAAAGATCTTTGCTACGGTTTTGATGCAAAATGGTTTAAAAAAACCGCAGGCATATCCGTGAATATATCGAGGATTTTTTTATAAAGTATTTATGTACAGGAGATCGACGCAGATCGAAGAAAAACTGCTCAATTCAGATCAGGAAGAATGGGTGGTTGGGAAATGAAAAGCGGCAGTAAATAATGCAATGTTCAAGCCCGGTTATCTGAAGAGGGCTTTCATAACTCTTTAATTTTTCCTTCTTTATAGACCTTTAGGAATGCTTCTACAATTTCAGCATCAAACTGGGTCCCGGCACCTTCATTAATTATCTTTAAGATCTTTTTTTCCTCCATCCTTTTTCTGTAAGCACGATCAGAAGCAATGGCATCATAGACATCAGCTACGGCAAGAATACGACCTAAAAAAGGAATTTCTTCTCCTTTTAGCCCATCAGGATAGCCGGCTCCATCATATCGCTCATGATGGCATCTTATTACCTCCATTTCCCTATCCCACTGGCCAAGCTGCTTGACTATATTTGCTCCAATTACCGGGTGCTCCTTAATCTTTTCGAATTCTTCAGGCGTTAGACGGCCGGGTTTGAGCAGAATATCATCCCTGATGCCTATTTTCCCTATATCATGAAGATGACCGGCAACATTTAAAATATCCAACTCCTCGGATGTACATCCGAGTTCTTTTCCGATAACTATGGAGATACTGGTCACACGGTTTGAATGTTGTCTTGTATAAGGATCTCTTGCTTCTATGGTATTTACAAATGCATAAAGTGTTGCAAAGAGATTCTCATAAATATTTTCATAAAGGGCCAGATTTTCAATGGCAAAACCTGCATTTTGTGCCATGAATGAGAGATAATACAGATCATTTTCAATGAACCTTTTCTCTCCCTTTACTATGGATGCGGTCAACACCCCAAACACCTTGTCTCTGATAACAAGGGGAACAATCATGAATGACAGTATAGCATCAGGTAAATCATTGCTCCCATTATTTTTTGAAATAAGCAGTGGCATTTTATCCGACATGCTTTCCATTATTATTTTATTTATGTTTGTTTGGGTATATAAATGGTCACTTGTGTTTGCAATACTTGGTTCGGCAGCCTCAGTCTGGTCATTACATTCAATATTTTTAATTTCGTTACCGGCATCGGAGGAAGTGACCTCTATGAGGGTTTTCATCTTCTCATTGATCACAAAGAAATGCGATTCATCTGCATGAACAATTTCTACAGTCATATCAACCAGTCGCTTGAACACATCAGAGCTGATACCGACAGTTGAAAATACATTCATGATTTTGTTTAAGGTGTGAAGTTCATCCACCTTATTCAAAAGCTCCTCGTTTAACTTTTCCAGCCGTGCCTTACCCTCTACTTCTTTTTTTAAAAGCAGATTTTCAATAAAGAGTTGCCGCTGGCTAAGCACCCGCTGAACGCAAAGTTCCATTTGATTCAAGTTAACCGGCTTGGTCAAAAAGTCGACCACTCCATTTTGAATGGTTCTTATCGTATTATCTAAAGAAGGATAAGCGGTCATGATAACCACAGGTATCGTATTATCGGTTACCCATATATGTTCAGCAAGTTCAAGGCCATTCATTTCGGGCATATTAATATCTGTAAAACAGCAGTCAATTTCCTCTTCTTTAAGTATTTTTTTTGCCTCAACCCCGTTATTTGCAGTTACAACACGATATCCCTTGCGTTGAAAATACTCACTTGTAATACCTAAAATACTCTCTTCATCATCAACAAACAGGATTGTTTTTTTATTTTCATCATTCATTCCGCAAAATTCCGAAATAATTTAATTGATGGGGTTGGTGATACTTCTCATGAATTTACTAATATGTGCCAATTTTAAAATGTTCAATTTGAAACCGGCTCATATGGATGTGCATATTTTTTCTATATGACTATATCGGCATTTAATCGAAAAACTGTAGCAGAAAAATGGCAAGTTTATTAAAATTTAGTTTTGTTTCCTGTGCAAGCAGTTTGACACTTCACAATATATTTATAAATCAGCATGTTGCTCTGTTTTTAAGGTAGATAGGAACAAAACTGATTTATTGCTCTTGACTAATGATATCAGGCATATATATTAAAGGCCTTTGCAGATGAGCGCAGACTTCGAAACGGTATTTTTCGAAGTCTGCGCTCATCTGCCTGATTTACTTGTCTGGCAATTAAGACGTCTGAGCGCCTGACTCACCTGGACATATCTTTCAATATTTTAAATACATACAAGAAAGGATAAAAAATGGCACTGTCTGGAGCATCATCGGACGATAAAAAAATCAAATATAATATTAAAGGACCGGAAACTGTTAAGGCTGATATCCTTGAACCCATAGAGTATCAATCAAACCGGAATATAAACATCGTTATAAAGCAACCGGAATTTACATCGTTGTGCCCCATGACCGGGCTGCCTGACTTTGGATGCATAACAGTAAAGTACAGGCCAGGGGAAAAAATTATTGAATTAAAATCTTTAAAATTTTATTTGCTGCAGTACAGAAATGTGGGAATATTCTATGAACATGTGGTTAATCGGATTTTAGATGACCTTGTCGCAAAACTCGGCCCAAAATGGATGGAGGTAACCGGAGATTTTACATCAAGAGGTGGAATAACAACCCAAACCAGCGTGGAATTTACAGGAGAAAAATGATATTTTATGGTATAAATAAAGTGGTTGCCAGATTTTGCTATGCGTGTATTCTTGCCTTTTCACTAACTTGCCTTTTGCTGTTTGCAGGATGCTCATTGCTTTCTTCCAAAAATCACAAATCAGATAATTTGACCATTCAAATCAATGATCCGACAAAAAAAGTCGGTATTGCTATTGTTAAAAATAGAACTTCATTTAAAGACAGAAACTATGAAAAAGTCTTCCAGAACTATTTAATAGAATCGATAACCGATTCATGTTCTGATATCCTTTTTATAAAGCCTGGCGACGCCGGATATCCCGATTTTCTGGCCAATCTTCCCATAAATGAAACCGGAAGCATCGACAACCTTGGCATTGCACAACTTGGAAGGCAAAATGGTATGAATGCAATTGTGAACGGTGAAATCATAGGTATTACAGGAAAAGAAGAAAAACGGGGGATCCCATTTTTTAAAGATTTGCACCAGTTTATTTATGTTCAGGTTAAAGTTGAAGTTTATGACACCCAATCAGGCGTTAAGCTCATTGATGAAAGATATAATGAGGAAATAGAAATTGATGAACTTGAACTGGCGCTTTACAAAAATAAAGAGGTCGTAAGCATGTCTGAAGTAGATGATGCGTTTTTGAAAATTTCTGAAGATACAGGGGGAAAGATTTGCGATGCGGTTAGTACCACTCCCTGGCAAGGGTACATTACTTCAGTCACTGAAACCAATATTATCATATCATCAGGTAAAAAAGTTGGACTTTTACCGGGAGTTGTTCTTGAAGTTTTTACCGCAGGTGAAATAATCGAAGGAGTTGACGGGCATCGATTCCGTATGCCGGGGCATAAAACAGGAGAAGTAAAGCTGACCGCCGTTTACGCCGATAGCTGTGAAGCTGTTTTTTATTCAGGCAGTGGCATCATAGAGGGATGTAGTGTAAAAATTAAAAAATGAGAATCTCACATCCTTAAATACCTAATTTCTTTTCGCTTACTCTGTAAATGATCATCGGCTCTTCAAGCCCCTTAATTGTCGCAGGCGGCAGAGCCAGCGCCTCTATTCCCTCTGGAAGCTTCGGATTTGAAAGTTTTTCAAAAGTGCTTTCGCTTATCAGAATTTCTCCCCTCCCTGCCAGATTTTCCAGCCTTGCCGCAACATTTACCGCCATTCCAATGGATGTAAATTCCTTTTTCCTCAATGATCCAAGGATTCCGGAAAAAACATTTCCAGTCGATATCCCTATTCCGATATTGAGTCTTAGCCCATTTTTCTGTTGCAACTCATCATTAATCTGTTGAGCTTTTTTTTGCATTGCAAGGGCAGAGCACACAGCATTTGTTGTGTTCCCGTAGTTCCCATCCGGCGAGCTAAATACGACCATAATGCTGTCACCGATGTGTTTATCAACTATTCCGTTGAACTCATAGGCAATCTCTCCCATAGGCGTAAAAAACTGATTATTTAAAAAGCCTGCAATGACTCCAGGCGAGGCCTCTTGTGACATGCCGGTAAATCCTCTGATATCACAAAACAGAATGGATACTTCATGGAATCTGGATTCTAAAAATCCAGAGGAATTTTCCATTTCCCTGTAAACCTGTTCCGGTACAAACTGCCTGAGGTGTTTTCGTACAGAAATTTCACGAATTTTAGCTCTGAGTTCCACATTGTCAAAAGGTTTCGTTAAAAAGCCGTCTATTCCTTCATTTGTCGCGTGGATCGCCGCTTCCATGGTGGCGTATCCAGTAAGGATGATCCGGGTTATTTCAGGATTTATCGAACCTATGACAGTCAGGGTTTCTAGGCCGTTCAATCCCGGCATTTTATAGTCTGAGATCACGGTTGTAATACTGGAAATGTTATTTTTTAAAAACTCTATGCCTTTTTCTCCATTCTCGACAGCATACGTTGGATATACTTCTCTTTTAAGTGCGCGAAGCAAAGAACGCCGCACCCCCTCTTCATCGTCAATAAATAATAGTCCGTTCATTCAATGCCCCATTTAAGTTTGATCTTTTTTATATTATACTGTTTCCCATAAATATATTCCGTTTTAAACGATGAAAAACTCGTATATAAGAGATCGTAAAGAAAGAACAGACCGAGCATATTATAATTGATTTTAGTTTTAGATTTAGTTCAATAAAATGACAAGATTGCATTCAAGTTCTTTCTTAACGATCTTAAATACACTCAGACAGTTTCCTCATTTGAAACGGAACATATTTATGAGAACGACTATAGGAGTTATTTATGCCCATAACTATAAAATTGTCAAGTTTTCATCTGTGCATCACTATGTCTTGGTATGACTTGATGAGTTCAAGCGCCTGTTCTTGGGACGAAATATGTTTGATAGATTCGCGGAAACTGCTGCTAAAACGCATTCCCTTGACAAACCAGCCAAGACGACTGCGCATCATAAAACATGCCTGTTTTTCGCCAAAGTATTCCACAGAATCTTTCAGGTATTTGATCATTATATCGAAACGATGGAACAGATTCTTTTTAGGCACTTCCTCGCCATTCAAAAGAGCAAGTACATCAGAAAAAATTGATGGATTTCCGATTGCCGCTCTTCCGATCATGACCGCATTGCATTTGGTTTCTGCCAGCATCCGTATAGCATCTTCAGGCTTTACAATGTCTCCGTTTCCTATAACCGGAATGGAGACCTTTTTCTTAACTGCGGAAATAATTGACCAATCCGACCTTCCTTTAAATCCCTGAGAAGCTGTGCGTGGATGTACTGCGATGGAATCTACGCCGCAGGCCTGCGCAATCTCAGATATTTTTATTGCCTGACGGCCTGACTTATCCCATCCGGTTCTTATTTTTATTGTTAGTGGAATTTTCACAGATTCCCGCACCGTTTTGAGCAATTTTTCTGCCTTCTTAAAAGTTCTCATAAGGGCCACACCAGCCCCTGTTTTAACGATTTTTTTGACTGAGCAACCAAAATTGATGTCGAGAACATCCGCGCCTGAACTTTCAACAATTTTTGCAGCATCTGCCATTATTAATGGATCGGAGCCAAATATCTGTATGGAAAGTGGTTTTTCTTGAAAATGGCTATCGAGCATTTTTTCGGTTTTCATCGATTTATGAACAAGTCCATTTGCACTTATCATTTCCGAGCAGACCAGTCCACAACCTGCATCTTTCGCAATCATCCGAAAAGGAAGATTGGTAATACCCGCCAGAGGCGCCAGGATTACCGGATTATCAAGTACTAGTTTGCCGATTTTTACTTTCATTACAATATATGCTCTAAGTTACTTGAGGGGCCGGGGAGTTTTTCAATCTCTGCTCTGTTCGTCTGGGATATCACCCATTAGCCAGTACAAATCTTAACAAATGATTACAGTCCCCTGTACACGCCCCCTATCTTCCAAGTTAATCTTATACAGGCAGAGACGATCAGCGCCGACATGTGAATCCATCTACTGGGGCTGACTCAAATCTGATCTCAGTGAGATAGCTGCCGTACGCCAGTTCCTTGATACTATTGTTAAGATTTGTACTGGCTAATGGGTGATATCCCAGACGAACCTCTGACAATCGTTAATACACAAACGGTTCACCTAAAAAACCTTTAAGGAGAAAATGCCCGACCCCTTGTTACTTAAGCTTTCCGACTTCCTTACCGTCAATCCTTTTTGCCGGGTTGGCATAACAAAAAAGGCAGCTGTGATAGCAGGGTTGCAGATTATATGAGCCGATATCAACAGAGGCTTTGCACCCGCACCCACTTTTAATCCTCTGACCGAAGTCTTTTCTCATGGAAAGTCTACCACCGAATAGGTTTACCAGGAGATCATTGGGTATGCATGAGCTTTTAGTAATGCCGCAATCCAGGGGAAGAAGACCTGCTACTTCTTTTTCACAACATGTTTGGAGACTTATTTTTTTCCCAGCTAAAGTTTTTGCCATTTTTAGCACAACCTCTTTTTTCTTTTCCAAAGGAGGATCTGTAAAAGAAAAATCAGGCATTTGCGCCGTTCTTTTTTTAACCTTCGGGTAGTGATCCATAAAACTTGTAATACATCGTTTGATACCGCACTTTGCTGCCTTGCCCGCAATAATAGAAAAATCGTTAAGATTATTCATTTGTTGATTCCCCTTGTTTTTATAAAAACATATCGGATCGAATCTCCAGTTGACAGCATTTGAATTAAAACATCTGCAAAGAGATTCAAGCTGATCAAGACGATCGGCTAAAGAAGGCAAATTTGGCTCAAGCAAGGGCAAATAAGAATTTATAGTAAAATTAAAGAAAAGATTATACCCTTTTTTTTTAAGCTTATTACCGTAACCGTTTTCTATGAACGGCCTGAAATTTTTTGACCAAAATACAATACTGTGAACCTTTTCACATGTGGCTGGGACATTGGATACGTGGTGGTTATACGGATTTATTACATCAAAGCTCCCCTTTTCTATCCGTTCCATAAACCATTCCATATAAAAAGCGGGTATATCCGTCCTTCTAGATGCGGAAATGACTATTGGTAAGGATGACTTCATGGCAGCTTTTTTCACCTTGTTATATAAAAATTTCTTTTAAGCATAAAGCTGTAAATATTACAAAATATATTTTATTACTTGCCTAAACCAAGCTAAACATGTAATAATACATATACTTTATAAATTAAGTATGGTCTTAGCAAAAAATATTAAATACAAACCATGAAAAAATTCTGCGAATATCATTCAACAAAACCTGCTTACTGGAATTGCTTAAAGTGCGGCTCGTATTTTTGCCCTGATTGTATTGTAACAAGGAAAAAAGGTGGCGTTCTTCAAAATGAAAATATTCACCTGTGTCCAAAATGCAATATCGAAACAACCTGGGTCGGAGTTTCCAACATCATCGAGCCATTCTGGAGCAGACTGCCGAAATTTTTCACCTATCCTTTTTCGCTGCAACCACTTTTATTAATTATTTCATTATCCATAGCCGGTCTGATTCTTTCAAAGCTTTCCTTAATAGGTTTGCTGCTAAAAATCGTATTATGGGGAATTTTGTTTAAATACTCTTTTGCAGCACTTAAAACCACTGCCCATGGCGACCTTACACCGCCTAAAATTACTTCGGAAACTATTTCAGAAGATTTTATGCAAGTATTCAAACAGATAGCAATATATATAATTATCGGATTTATTTTTGCATGGCTTATTCCGACAGCCGGTATAGTTATAGCTTTTTTGTTTCTTATATTTGCACTTCTTTATGTTCCTGCAATCATCATACTTCTGGTTACAACAAACAGCCTTTTACACGCGGTAAATCCTGTGGTTTTTACAAGACTGGCCTTTAGAATCGGCCGCGGTTACTTTCTGATGTATTTTTTTCTCTTTCTCCTTGGCTCTGCCCCTGCTGTTTTGGGCCAGTATGTAATGAAGTTTTTGCCTACTGAGTTGTTTCAACTGTTTTTTGATTTTGCTAAAAACTATTATACAATCATTTCATACCATTTGATGGGTTATGTGATCCTGCAGTACCATGAAGAAATTGGATATCAGGTTGACTATGAAGATTTTAAGGAGTCGACTGCAAAAACCAAAGAAATTAAAGAAGACGAAAATATCAATATTCTAAACAGGGTAAATATAATGATAAAGGACGGCAAGCTTGATGAGGCAATCTCCTTTATTAAAGATACAACAAAAACGCACCCAATAACGGACATTACTCTTTCAGAGCGTTATCTCAATCTGCTAATTATGAAAAAAAGAAAGTCCGAAATGCTCAAACATTGTATCACGCACCTGGATTTGCTGGCACATAAAAATATAAAAAACAAAACTTGTGATCTATATACCAAGTGCATGGCCATGAACCCAGAGTTCATTCCAACTTCTTTTGCACTTTTCAAAATAGGGAGCTGGCTTAACGAAGGCGGAAAAATAAAGGAAGCAATCAAAACCTATAACAGACTGACTAAAGCTTTTCCAAGCGATACCCTGGTTCCAAAAGCATATTACCGTTGTGCACAAATATTTCACGACCGCTTAATGGATCCCTTGCGGGCAAAAAAGATATTGTCGGCTTTAATAAAAAAATACCCTGACCATGAAATAATTCCACAGGCTAAAAACTACCTTAACCATCTCGGAATATAGATTTTTTTAGAAAAACCTTTACAGATAAGCACAGACTTTAAATAGCACTTTTCAAAGGTCCCACAGGATGGAGCTTGGGAAAGTGTTTCATGAAACGCTGTTTTGAAGAGCTTTTAAGATCGGCTCTATGCGGGCTTTATGTTCAGGTGGCACTAACAAAGCTTTCACCGGCCTGCTTGGAATCATCCACGCATTTTTACATTTTATGATTCCTTTTTCGAAAAATTTACGGTTTTCTTCAGTTTGCATGAAAAGAAGAATATCTGTCAAATTGCCAAAACAACCATTCTTGTCGGTATGTTCGATATATTGTAAAAACAGGCTATTAACCGTAATAATGAAGGGATCGACCTTTGCATAACCGTTTTCCATGCAATTTGCTTCTGAAACAAAACACCTGCATCCAAAGGGCCTTACCTTATAAATTGGACATTCTCTGTTTATTAAAAGGGGGCATTCACCCCACATGACATCACTTTCCTCATCAGGAATATCTTTTTTCTGCAGGCAGAGATCTGCCATCATGTTTATGGTTATTTCAGGTACAAAGCGGTTTTTATATAAATCTTTTTGAATTTTAGCATACAGATCAGTCTTCCCCCTTAATTTCAAAAAAATCGCAATTTTATACCCTTCAAGAGTTGTCATCGTAACATTGCGTGTGCAGCAGTCGGCGCATTGCTTTTTACACGCTACATCCAGCCCTTTGGTAAAATTATCATAGATCTCGTAGATCCGTTCTAAAACAACCATTTTTCTTTGAAGATTCATTTCTATCTCCTGATGGTGTTTAATTTAAAATCCGCCTCACATGCTAAAAATATTACTTGTTGATTAAAAAATAATTTTTTATAAGAATAAAGCAGTGGTATATTAAATGTCAATATTGATGGTCTCATAAATTCAACCACATGCGTTTTTCACTAACAGATAAAAGGAGGCGATATGCCAAAAAAAAAGGCTCCAACGCCTGTCCCTGTGGGAAAAAAAATCAAAAAAGCCAGAACTGAAAAAAAAATAAGTTTTAGCAACCTTGCAAATGAAACCGGTTTTTCCGTCGATTATATAAAGGATATCGAGGCCGGCAAAGAAACACCACCGGTTGGAGCGCTTTTACAAATTGCAAGGGCTCTGGAGATAGATTCAGGTTTTCTTTTAAGGAAACAAAAAGAAGCCCTGGAAAAACGTGTCAAGTCATATACTGAACGCACGGAAAATTATGCCTATACTACCTTAACTCCAGGTGCTGAGAATAAACACCTTAAGGCATTTAAGGTCGTTATTGAACCGATGACGGATCATAAGGGGATTGGATATCAGCATGAAGGAGAAGAATTTGTTTATGTACTGGAAGGAAAGATCGAAATTACTGTGGGAGAAAACATCAATAGACTAAAAAAAGGAGAAACACTTCATTTCAACTCCGGGATAAGGCACAAAATGAAAAACATAGGCAATGAAAAAGCAGAATTGATTGTGGTTATTTATGGACCATAGTATAGATGAGAAGACTGGAAGGCCTGAAAGATAGGAGACTCAAGGGCCTTTCAACCTCTTGGCCTTAAAGCCTTTTGAGGAGGAATTTTTGTATGTCAATAAAGCTTACTGATGAACAATTAATGATTCAAACAATGGTCAGGGACTTTTCAAGGGAAGTCATCGCTCCCACCGCTGCCGAACGTGATAAGACCAAAGAGTTCCCCGAAGATAATTTGAAGCAGCTTGGTGAATTGGGATTTATGGGAATGATGGTCCCTCCGGAGTATAACGGTTCAGGAGCGGATACTGTCAGCTATGTTTTAGCCCTTTCCGAAGTTGCATACTCCTGTGCTTCAACCGCTGTGGTTATGTCAGTTCATAATTCAATCGTTTGTGAAAGCATTCTTAGGTATGGCACCGAAGACCAAAAACAACGTTTTTTAAAACCTCTAGCAACAGGAGAAATCATTGGCGCCTTTGCCCTGACGGAACCAAACGCCGGATCAGATCCGGTGCGGCAGACTACAAAAGCAGTTCGTGATGGCGACAGCTATATTTTAAACGGAACCAAGCGTTTCATTACTACGGGCAAGAATGCAGGGGTAGTCATCGTAACTGCAAAAACAGATGAGACCAAGCGGCACAAAGGGATAAGTGCGTTTCTTGTAAAAAAGCGGACACCCGGTTTCACTGCAGGACCACTGGAAGATAAAATGGGTCTTCGCGCTTCGGATACGGTGGATCTTCTTTTTGAAGATTGCCGTATCCCTGCGAAAAATCTGCTTGGCAATGAAGGAGAGGGATTCAAAATTGCCATGACAGGCCTTGACGGCGGAAGGATAGGTATTTCGGCCCAATCGGTGGGAGTGGCACAGGCAGCCCTTGATGCCGCTGTCCAGTACGCCAAAGAAAGAGAGCAGTTCGGCCAGTCTATTTCCAGGTTTCAGGGCCTTCGCTGGATAGTTGCAGATATGGCCACTGAGATTGAGGCGGCCCGACAACTGATGCTATCTGCTTCTGCAATGAAAGACAGGGGGGAAAACTATACTGCCCAGGCCTCAATGGCAAAACTTTTTTCATCTGAAATGGTTAACAGGGTAACAGCCAAGGCCCTTCAAATCCACGGAGGGTATGGATACATCAAGGAATACCCCGTAGAACGCTATTGCCGGGATGCACGGGTCTTTACAATTTACGAAGGCACCTCCGAAATACAGAGAATTGTTATTTCAAATCACGTTTTCAAATAAGCGCAATTGGTGTCTGAACAAAAATATCCGAGTCTTAAATCAAATGAAAATAAAAATCACAATATTTGAAAACAATCACCCAAAAAGAGAAAAGAGATAAGAGCAGCAATAAAATGAACATCGAATATTCTTGAAAACTGGAACAAAATCTGAAAAACTCGACTTAGAACTGAATGCGTTCATCAACTGCACAAAAGCGTGAAAGCTAAATTTCTTAATAATAGTTGTCATAAATATGTTCCGTTTTAAATGAGAAAACCGTCTGAGTGTATTCGTCCGCCTTAGATCCAGTAGACCGAAAGTTTAAGAGGCTGAAGAAATTATCGGCCTCCTTGCTTTATAACATTCCAGATCCATATCTTTTTTGAGGAGATACTCTCATGAATACGAAGATTCCAACCAGGCAAGATGCTTACACACTTTTAACTAAATATAATGAAAATGAAAGTCTCATAAAACATGCCCTGGCAG